>JAEEGL011752534.1_pt1 | contig 15679 bp, 9 predicted proteins | sample 9134231 | NCBI WGS metagenome assembly JAEEGL01 (sample SAMN16246548, study PRJNA631951) | gut metagenome | biome: gut microbiome; feature: rumen; material: fiber-attached | host: Bos | place: Iran: Karaj | collected 2018-10
AGGACTCATTCGGAATATTCTCTTACCATGAGTAATCTTGAAATAACTAACTTGGATTATTACTGATAAAGCTTCACAAACAAAAACTCCACCGGCAATAGCCAAATAAAACTCTGTTTTGCTTGCTAAGGCAATGGCACCTATGGCACCACCTAATGCCAACGATCCGGTATCACCCATAAATACAGCGGCAGGATGAGAGTTATGCCATAAAAAGCCTAAACATCCTCCAATCATTGAAGCACAAACAATAGTTAATTCGCCAGACCCCAAAATAAAAGCTACACCTAAGTGTTTGGCAAAAATAGCATGACCACAGAAATAAGTAATAAGCAGAAATGGAGTCGTAGCTACAGTTACAGTGCCTGCGGCTAGTCCATCAAGACCATCTGTCAGATTAACTGCATTTGTACAACCAACAATAACAAAAAGTGCTAGAGGAATATAAAACCAACCAAGATCTAAATAGCCACAAACAGGTAATTGAACTGCTGAAGAGGGAATACTTTGTCCAATAGAAGGCATTTCAAATCTTAATCCAGGATACATCTTAATAAATAAAGCAGCCCCAACACCGATTAATATCTGGAAGAAAAGTTTCTGTCTTGGAGTAAGCCCTAATGAACGGGCGTTAACAACCTTTGTGATATCGTCAAAAAAGCCGATTAATCCCATACCTACGGTAACAGCAATAGTAAACCAGATATAAGGATTAAGTTTAGCCCATAGAATAGTTGTGACTAGTAGCGGAATTAAAATAATAATCCCACCCATGGTTGGAACACCTGCTTTTTTTAAGTGTTCCTTCACGCCTTCTTCGCGTATTGTCTGGCCTATTTGACGCGATTTCAGATTAGCAATAACTCTCGGGGCAATAATCATCGCCAACAAGAAAGAAGTAACGATTGAAAAAATAATTCGAATCGATAAAGGCTCAAACATTGAACTAAACAAAACGAAACCTCCGTTACAGTATCAAGGTGCTCTGTAACGAAGGCTTTTCTTAGTTCTTAATGAATTAATGCAAGTCCATCTTTAAATCAGGCCATAAAGCATGCACTATTTTTTCAAAATGCAAACCACGGCTAGCTTTAAAGAGTACAGTTACACCTTTTTTCAGCTGTCCTTTTAATAAATCGGCTGTATCTTCACAAGAATTAACTAATATTACAGAATTTGGATTCATTCCATTATCTATTGCAGAATCAACTGTATTCTTTACACTTTCTCCGACACAGACAAGTAAATCTAATCCAGAAGCGGCTGCCTGTTGGCCAAGTTTACGATGAAGCTCATCAGACATGGTTCCTAATTCCCTCATATCACCTAAGACAGCAATCTTTTTCCCAGAACAAATAGAAAGGTATCTTAAAGCTTCCTGCATAGATGCCGGGTTAGCATTGTAACAATCCAGCAGAACTTCCACACCATCTCTGTTAATTCTTTCCATTCTTGCTCCTACAGGAACAAATGATTTTAATCGTTCTATAGATTTATCAATGTCGCATCCGATTTTATGACAAATAGCCAAAGCTGCAGCTGCATTAAAAGCATTATGATGACCAGCAAGATTTAAAGCCACTTTTTTTGTTCCAACTGGAGTTACAAAAGAAAAACTGATTGAATCAGTCTTCATATCCAGTTCAGTGATTCTATAGTCGTTTCCTTCTTTTTCTCCAAAAGTCGAGTAATCAGTATTTGCAGCGACCTTTTTAAGAAGTTCAACATATTCGCTATCACCAGGAAGAACAGCTTTACTACCAGGTTTCAGCTGTTCAAGAATTTCAGATTTTGCTTTTGCAATATTTTCTAAACTGCCTAGAATACCAATATGAGCAGGACCAACATTACTAATTACAGCTGCATCAGGTGAAGCAATACTGCAAAGAGTTCTTATTTCGCCAGGGTGATTCATTCCCATTTCAAGAACAGAGTATTTGCTGTCGGAATCTATACCCAGAATTGTTAAAGGCAAACCAATATGGTTATTTAAATTTCCTGTAGTAGTGCTACATTTAGCAAAACCAGAGAGAATATGGGTAATCATAGATCTTGTTGTTGTCTTGCCATTACTACCAGTTACAGCTACAAACAAAGAATCAAGTTCTTCTCTCTTTGCGTGAGCAAGCTTTTGTAAAGCAACTAAAGTATCTGGAACTTTTATTACAGAAGCATCTCCAGTTTCACCAATATCATCAGATGAAACTATGACAGCTACTGCGCCTTTTTCTATTGAAGAGGAAACAAATTTATGAGCATCGTGGTTTTCCCCAATTAGAGCAACAAACAAATCTCCTTCTTCAACCTTTCGATTATCAATGCAAACCTTTTTAATAGATTTGCCATTGTCGTTCTTTAATTCACCACCACAGATTTCTGCAATCTTTTTTGCTGTATAATTTAAATCATTCATTAGTTAAACCTTTATTATCGAAATTTTATTTAAAAAAAGATCTGGCAACTTCTCTATCATCAAAAGGAATTGTTCTGTCAGAGAAATACTGCCCAGTTTCATGCCCCTTACCAGCTATTAAAACAGTATCACCTGCTTCTGCCATTTTCAAAGCTTCAAAAATAGCTTCTTTTCTATCTTGTTGTTGTATTACACTCTTTTCTGCCGGAATACCAACAGCATTAATTCCTGCCATTATATCACTTATAATAGCCTGAGGATCTTCTTTTCTAGGATTATCAGAAGTTACTATTACAACGTCTGAGTTTTCAAGAGCAGTTCTGCCCATTACTGGTCTCTTTTCATGAGAACGGTTTCCACCACAGCCAAAAACAGTTATCAGTTTCTTTTCAGTAACCGGTCTTAAAGCAGAAAGCACATTATACAAAGCATCCGGGCTATGAGCATAATCAACAACTACATTTATGCCCTTATCATTTTCAATAGCTTCTAATCTACCAGGAACAGCCTTTAAAGAGTCTAAGCCAGAGCAAATATCATCTAATGAAACTCCTAAGGCATATGTCAACCCAGCAGCCATTAAAGCGTTAAATACATTGTATTCACCGCCCATATGTATACTACATTGCTTTTCTTCACCATTACAATGAAGAATAAAATTACAGCCAGTGCTTTTTATTTCAGCATTAACAGCATATATATCCGCTTCATTATTGTTTATAGAAACAGACATTGCATTCAAGCCTGCTTTTTGACATTCCTTATACAGTCTTTGTCCATATTCATTGTCTATACCAATAACATTCTTCTTGTCATTATTTGGTAAATCAAAAAACAAACGTCTCTTGGCATTATAATAGTCTTCCATATTCGGATGAAATTCAGTGTGTTCCAAACTCAGATTTGTAAAGCCTGCAACAGAAAAATGCAGGTTTTCAACTCTCCACATTTTTAAAGCATGAGAACTAACTTCTATTATTCCATGCTTTACACCATGATTTAGAGCCTCAGCCATCAATGAATGAATAACCTGAGATTCAGGAGTTGTATTATTGGCGGGTTTAACTTCATAACCCATGTCATATTCTATGGTTCCCATTCTGAATGCTTTTTCAAAAGCTTTCTTTAAAATGCTCTGAACCATATAAGAGATTGTAGTTTTGCCCTTGGTTCCTGTAATTCCTATCAGATTCAACTTTTCTGAAGGATTATCATAAAACTTTGCAGAGATTTCAGACAATGAAGCTCTTGTATTTGTAACTTTAATTATAGGAACTTCTACGTTCTTTCTATTGCTTTCGATTACAGCAGCAACGGCTCCATGCTGAATAGCATCAAATAAGAATATACTACCATCAATATTATTGCCTGGAAGAGCTACAAATAAATCACCCTTTTTTACTTTTCTAGAGTCAAAAGCAACTCCAGTAATTTCAGTATCCATATTTCCAACAGTTTCTATAATATTTGAAGGTAATATCTCTTTTAAGGTTTTCATTTTAGTGCATCTCCAAAAATTTAGGTTTATTCTCGAATTGCCGATGAAAGCTTAATTCTAAGAATTTTAGAAACAGGGAAAGGCTTTCCGGCAGGTGGTAACTGTTTAATAACTATTCCATCACCGTCATATATTGCTTTCAAGCCTAAGCTATTAACCGTTCTAATCGCATCTTTCATAGATTTCCCTACCAAATCGGGAACAACTTTTACTCCAGCAGGAGCATTATTTGTTAAAGAACTGGAATCACTTGCCACGGGAAGCTGATTAGCAGCAACAGCAGTATCATTTAATTTATCAATACCTTCGCCATGAGCAGCAGTTAATTCCAATAAACTATTCACACCATCCTGAGAAGTTTTTATATTTTTATCAGGTGGAACTTTCATGTGTTTTAACACTTTTTCTGCAATAACGGCAAAAGAAGGTGCTGCCAATCTACTACCAAACATTGTTCTAGTGTCACCCTTAGGTTCATTAAGAGCAACAAAAATAACTACTCTTGGTTCCATGGCAGGTGCCATCCCTATAAAAGAAGTTACCAACTTTGTATTTGAATAACCTCCTTTGCCATCAGGTTTCTGAGCAGTACTTGTTTTACCTCCAGCAGTATAATCTTCTAATGCAGCTTTTCCACCACCACCTTCGTCTACAACTCCTCTAAGCATAGAGCGAAGTTTTCTTGCCAACTGTGGAGAAACTACTTTTCTAATAACTTCTGGTTCAAAATTCTGTTTAAATTCGCCATCAGCAGAGGTAATACTCTTAATTAACCTTGGTCTGATAAGATTACCGCCATTAGCTATAGCGCAGTAAGCCTGGACAACCTGTAAGCTGGTAACTGTTAATTCCTGACCAATACATAAGGAAGAAGGGGAGAAAGCAGACCATTTGGACGGAGGTCTCAAAATACCGTTACTTTCTGAAACAACTTCTATCCCTGTTGGCTCACCTAGCCCAAAGCGTTTATACATTCTGTAAATCATATCAGGTTCAACAAGCTGGGATAATTGCATCATTGCAGCGTTGCAAGATTTTGCAACAGCTTCATTTATATCAAGAAGTCCATGATGCCCAGTACACTTCATTTTACGATAAGGATTCTGAATTTCCCCGTATCCTTTGCAATAAAAACGCGAAGTATTATCAACCTTACGATTTTCGAGTGCGGTAGCTGCCGCAATTATTTTTATACAGGAACCTGGTTCAAACATATCTGTAGCAGGTCTGTTTTTAATATTAAAAGGATTACTTTTTGAAAAGTTATTTAAATCATAGGTTGGATAACAAGCCATACCAAGTATTTCACCAGTATATGGGTCAGCTACAATAGCTGTAGTATCTAATGGGTCATACTTTTTGGCGATAACCTGTAATTCATTTTCCAAAACATGCTGAATATATGCATCAATAGTTAAAGTAATATTGCTGCCACCCATTGGAGGAGTGACGCTTTTTATATTATCTCCGCTTTTATTACTGCTTAAACTGATATCTTCCTGAATAGCTAAGCCAGGATAACCTTTTAAGGTTTTATCATAAAGCTTTTCCAAGCCTTCTAGACCAACCTGATCTCCCCCACAGAAGCCTATTAGATTAGCTGCTAATGTGTTCTGCGGATAATACCTCTGATAATGACTTTCGAGGTTGATGCCTGGAATATTCAGTTGTCTAAGCTTATTTGCAAGATTAAGTTCTATGTTTTTACACAATAAAACATACTTACCATTCTGGCATTTTTTTACTATTTCTTCTCTGGTTAATGGAAGAATTGTCGAAAGAGTTCCGGCAACTTCACTTAAATTCTTTACTTCTTTTGTATAGAGATAAACATGATAAGTTTCAACAGAAATAGCTAATTCCATTCCGTTTCTGTCTGTTATTACACCACGTTTAACATCAATAACTCTCTTGCTTACGTGATTACTCTTAGATCTTTCAGACCACCTTTCATACTGATAAATCTGTAAATAACAAAGTCTGATTATAAAAATGCCAATAATGATTATTGATAATATAAGTAAACAGATTACTCTATATATCCTTGGATTCAAAATCTTATTACGCATTTCTTTAACCCTTAAAGTTTAGCAACTGATCTAAGTCTTGCAGAGCGAGCTCTAGGATTTTGCTGAATTTCACTTTCTTCAGCAAAAATAGCTTTTTTAGTTAAGACTTTTATTGTTGGTTTCTTTCCACATACACAAACAGGGAACTGCGGAGGACATACACAACCCTTGGCATTCTTTTGTATAAAGTTTTTCACAAGCCTGTCTTCCAATGAATGGAAAGAAATTATACTTAAATGACCGCCAGAATTTAAACATTCCAAAGCTATTTCTAAGAAATCACTAATTTCATCTAATTCATGATTTACAGCTATTCGTAAAGCCTGGAAGGTTCTAGTTGCAGGATGAATGTGATTTTGATTTTTAGGTAAACTTGGAACAACCTCACAGACTACTTTCGCCAATTCATCGGTTGTTTCAAAAAGCTTTGTTTCTCTGTATTTAACTATTGCTTCAGCAATCTTTCTACCGAAGCGTTCTTCACCAAATTCAAAAATTATTTTTTGTAACTCTTCTTTAGAAAGATTATTAACTAAATCAGCAGCAGTCTCACCCTCATTCATATTCATACGCATATCTAACGGGCCTGATTTAGAAAAAGAAAAACCTCTATCGGGATTGTCCAACTGATAAGAAGAAACGCCTAAATCAAGCAATATTCCATCGGCACCTTTTACACCAGCATATTCAAGAACCATAGGCAGTTCAGATGCTTTTGCCTGAAATAAGCTTAACCTGGGTTCATCAAAAGTATCTCTTGCGTAATTCAGTATTTCAGAATCTCTATCTATTCCAATAGCAAGTTTTATATTTTTATAATTATCTAAAATAGCTCTTGTATGCCCACCTAAGCCAAAAGTACCGTCTACAAATATCTCTCCCTTTGGTGGCATAGCATAATTAACCACTTGTTCCAATAAAACAGATTTATGTTCTGGTTTTATTTTATTTGTCATAAATGTTTTTCCAATTAGGCGGAAGCTTGATATACAGAGGTTTACCAGGTTCTACCATTCCAAGTTCTTTTTTAGCTTTCTGAGCTATCAAGTCAATAGCTTCAAGTTTCGTTGTTTCGGCCTTTATATCTTCATTACTGCTTTCTAAGTTTTCAATAGTCTTATTAAGGTTTTTGATTCGAAGCTTTATTTCAACCATTTTAGTTGATTGCCATATATAGACAGTAAGCATCGCACTTAACAGCAATATAGCTGTTAAATATAATCTTATGATATGTCTTCGCCTTGCTATATCCTCTTGAGTAACTTCTTCTCTTGGAGTTACCCTGATTTCAGCTTCGGCCGGAAGCATTACCGATACTTTTCTATTCAAGTTACACCCTCGTTAATTTGTACATAAAAAAGGGAAAACCCGTTTTCGGATTATCCCTCTATATAATTTCAGATTATAAAGAACGGATTATCGTCCTTCTACTGTACCATTTTGTTTATCAAATTCCAAGATACTCTTAACTTTTTTTTCTAAAGCACTTATAGATTCTCTTTCATTGGCATTAAGACTAGAGAATGACTGTAATACCTTAGTTTTATATGAAGGATTTTTCTTAAATTCTTCTTTAATTTGCTTAACAAGTCTTTCTTCTACACAAGAAAGCAAATCTGCTCTTTCAACTACTACACGTTCAGAAGAAACGCTTCTTGTTCTGTTTACACGTCTAGAAGAAGCTTTTGCAAGATTCTTGATTTCATCGTCAGCAGATGGTTGCATGAAAGTCTTAATGAAATTCATTATTTCACTTCTCTGAGATTTGCTATTGACTGATTCAATATTAAAACCAAATAGCATCAATCTGTAGCCATCAACTACTCTTATAGCAGCAGCACCAGATGATGTTACACCACGAGAGAATGAACCTGGCTTGTGGCTTGGACCATTCATTTCTCTTTCATCAGCTTTATCTCTAGCGCCTTCTTCATACTTGAATATAGCTTCAGCACCAGACAATGGGTCTATTTCATCTGGCCACTTCTGATTGTTGGCACCATCACCGCCAAATATCTGGAAGCTATGACCGCTACATACTTTAATGCCAGAAACAACATGAACATTTACGTCGTCCTGAACAAATCTAGCTTTACATCTAGTCTTTAAGAAATCATTATCTCTTAAGCAGAATGCAATATCCTGACCGTTAAGAACACATCTTCCACCAGACTTCAAGAACTGGTCAATAGAATCAACTTCTTCATCTGTCAAACTTTGTTCGGGAGTTGAATCAGAACAGCTTATCAGAACCCAACCATCAAGATAACGTTTTAAGACTTCTGGTCTGATATCGCCATCAAAGAAACGATCCCATACGTCAAATTTTATACCAGCATTCTTAAGCATTTGTTCAAGAATAGGAGCTGAAGTTCCCTGACTGTCAGTATAAACAAGAAGAACGTGACCTTCAGTTGAGAACTGTTCTTTTGTAACAAAAGAAGTTTTGAGCTGTGATACAGGTATTCCAGTTCCCTTTAAGGTAAAGCCCATTTTAATTTCAGTATTTACGGGTGTTCCTTCTACAACGTTAATCTTGAAAGCTGGCAAAACTTTTGATTTTCCACCTACTGGCAAGTTAGACAACACAACTTCCATTTTCTTATTATCTATATACTTGCTGTTGGTAAAACCACCCAAAGTAACTTTTCCCATGCTCTTGCGTCCAAAGTTTCTTATTGAAACTTTAACGTCTACTTCTTCACCAGCCGCAATACGACCATCTTTATTCTTATCTTCAAAGATAATGTCTTCTAATTTCAAATAAGGAATATTTGGATTAGATACTTCTTCAAGGAAACTATACCAAAGAGTATCTTTGGCTAAATCATGAATTTTATATCTGGTTTTGAAATTTTTAAAACCTTGCCTGGTTGGGAAGAAAATTGAAAGTCCGCGACTTTCTTTAAATTTATCGCCATTTATAGCAAGTTTGTTAACATAACCACCATTTTCACTATTACCGCAAATGGTTTTCAACAAACGTGTTGCTGCATTTTTAACAGTTGAATTAGCATGAGTTTTCTGGATAAGTATGGCTAAGAAATGCCCCAAATCAACATAATCACCATAGGAATATTTCAAAGCTTCATCTCTTGCAAACTCATATTTATCTATATCGCTTATATTATTTACAGCAGCTCTACAAAAACCATTTAAAGCATCATGAAAATCATCTGATTTTGAATGGTCGATAACAGAGATAGCTACAGCGGTATTTCCTTGAGCACTAGGACCACCATTATAAGACTTTGCATAAAGTTCAGTAATTTTTCTTGCTAACTTTATACCGTCTAACTTGGGGTTAGTAGTAACAGCAAGAGCTATTTTGTCGTATGGCCAACCTCTTTCTGGTTCTAAATCGGGAGAACCCAGTTGGCATTTCGAGTACTGTCTTGTTGTCCAAGATACTTCTGCCATCTGCATTAAACAAGCATCAAAGCCCATTATTTCAAGAGGTTTACCAGTAATATTAACTATCTTTGCAAGAGTTTTTCCTAATGTAGGAATATTCATTGAAGTCTTAGAAGTATCATCATAAGAAATATTGTAATTGATTCCGGCACCTGGAACTCCTCCAGAAGGAAGACCAATTTCTCCAACGTCCCCTTCTAGAATAGACGGATTGATTTCTTTCCAGCCAGTACCATGGTTCCAAAGAATCAAAGCATATTTTTTAGCAGGATAATTCTTAACACTCCAGCTAACAAAATCTAATAATGTTTCTGGAGCAGCCATATCAACATCGCCAAGCTTTTGAACAGCTGGAGATGTCATTTTTTTCGGATTCTTATCGTTAATGATATAGAAACGTCTGGCTCCACGCCATTTTAATTCTGAATCTTGAGAATAATTACCATTTCGGTCAATTTGTGCGACAAAATTAACCTCATCGGTAGAACCATATTTTTCTAGTTCATTTATATCTAAGGAGGTTGCTGCTTCAAGATTATTGTCAGCAGCCATAAACAGCATAAAAGTCCATTCTTTTTCTGCATTAGCTGCATTTGCAGTATTAGCTGCAAAGTTCAAACCAAGTGTAATTATCGCTATAAGCGAGGTTCTTATAAACTTATTAAACACGCTTATTTCCTCCTGTAGACATATCGCACATCTTAATAATTATACGAATCGGTACAATATCTGTCAAGATGATTAAGGCTTTTACATTTTTATAATAACAAAAGTCAATGGATCCAATTCTATACTTTCAGAAGTTAAAGAAACACCTACAGGATCAGCTATTTTAGTTGTTCCTGCTGTTTTGCCATCAACAATAACAATGCCTTTTGTTAAATCCAAGTTATTCAGAGTGAATTTTCTTTTAACAGTATCGCAATTGGCAAACATATAGTAATTTTCATCATGTTGAGGTGACCTGCAGGAATAAGCAATCGCCAAGTCTTCTTCCTTGATTTCTGGAACAGGAATCAATTTGACATTTAGTTTTGCAGATGCATTAGAACCCAATCTGAAAGCATCGGTAGATTTTCTCAAAGCTATCAGACCCTTTGCATATTCTACAGTTTGGCAACTTACAGGAGAATTTTCACTGTCAGTAGCTTTTGTCCAGTCGAACTTATTGATAGCATCTGAAGAATCATAAGAATCGTGGATAAAATAAGGATGGATAAAAGGTTTATTATCTTTATCAACGAATTCGAAGTATTTTTGTTCTGGAACGCCATCAGCTAACCATTGTTTGGTTCTGCCATATTCCTGACCAGCATGAATGAAAGCAACACCTTGAGAAGTTAGAACAAAAGCCAAACCCAAACGCATTCTCTTATGTAATTCTTCAAAATTCTGAGGTTTTTCAGGGTCAAGTTTAGTAGCCTTAGCCACAACATCAAATACAGTTAAATTATCATGAGCTTCAATATATTGAACAACATTGGCAGGTCTGGTCGTTGTGAAATTTGTTGGGAAACCTTGAATATTATTAAAGATCAATTCAATTTTTCTAGCTCCACCACTAATAAACCTCGGTTCACCTTCACTCATGAAACCAGACTTCATTTCATTTCTCATTTCATCACTGAAAGAGCCAACATCTCTTGTTTTACACATCCAGCCCTGATCGGCACCTTTTCCCTTTAAAGAAGGATCTTCCTGGTCACCCTTAAAAGTTCTCCACCCTTCTCCTATAAAAATAACATCCGAATTGATTTTCTTTGCTTCATTAAAAGCAGTTTGAACAGATTCAGCAGTAGCATCGCCCATCATATCCCAACGCATACCGTCTATTCCATATTCCCTAAACCAATGACGAACAGAATCAATCATAAGCTTAGAAGCCATTTTTCTTGTAGTAGCAAGATTATTACCGAAATCCCCAACGAAATTTCCATTAGAATCCTTAAAGAAGTAATAATTAGGAACAATATCATTTAGGAAATTAGCATTAGCCATATGCGTATAGACTACATCAAGCACAACGCCCATTCCTTCTGCGTGAATTGCGTTTATCAATTCTCTAAGTTCACTGATTCTCAGTTCCGCATCGTTCGGATTCACAGAATAAGCGCCATCTGGTGAGAAATAGTTTTGTGGGTCGTAACCCCAGTTATAGTTACAATTTTTTGCCTTATAGGTATATTCCGGTATGCTCATCTTGAGTTCATCGCCATAATACCATGCCATAATCGGAAGAAGCTGAACATGGGTAACACCTAAGCTTTTTATATAAGGCAAACGTTCAATAAAAGCTTTAAAAGAGCCAAATCTATTATCAAGAGAATTTGCAATCTTCGGGTCAGAAGTAAAGTCTCTGACGTGAACTTCGTAAATAATGGCATCTTCTGCTTTGGTATAATTTGGGAAAGTTACTTTAGTAGCCTTGGGTTCTATCGCTTGTATATCAACAATAGCGGCTTTGCCAACCAAATCTTTAGTTGAACCGCCATCTGAGCTATCTGATTCAACAGTTACCGGAGCCATAGAACGGGCATAAGGATCGAGAACCTTCTTAGCTTCTCTGCCAGGATTCTTTACTTCATACTGATAATAAAAACCTCTCAGAGAATCGGCGAAATAATTTATTTGTTCTAAATCTTTCAAAGTCAATCTGAAGGACCAGATACCTCTGTCGCCTTTCTTCATAGGCCTTTTAGCAAGTTGTTTATTCTGGTTATCTTTATCATAAAGAATAAAACTAACTTCTGTTGCTAATGGAGCCCAAAGCTTAAATACTGCATCTTTATCTTCTATTCTGCAGCCTAAATCATCGCCATCATAAGCATATTGTTTATCAAGATATCTCCAATCGTAATAAGCATCTACTTTTCTGCCATCATAAGCTACAGACACAGGGAAAGAATCATTTAAATCTGCTTTAACCAACACTTCAGGAGTTACATCTGCTCGAGTAGTAGCAGAAGATATGCCGATTTTCTTTTTGTTTTTATCTTCAATAACAAGATTATTAACAAGTTTTTCAGAATCTATATCATCAGTTTTATTGAAAATTAGTTTTATATTGCTATCACTGGTTATTATTGCCTGTTTTAATATGGTCTTAATCTTCAAATCAGGTGTTTCATAAATATTCGGGTCATCAGCAACAACCCAGACTTCTCTTTTGTCAGTAAGATAAACAGTTTTATTATCTTCAAGCTTTTTCCCTTCTTCCATATCAAGAATCAAAAAGCTTATCTGAGAAGGATTAGAATTAAGAGTTACTTCAAAATAAACACCGAATTTATCTGTTCCCAAAGGTTTTGTAGCACCTGTCGGCCAGTTTTTAGAAGGATTCTTAACATGATCCCAACACCAGATACCTATATTATTATAAACTTTATCAGGTCTTGAATAGTGAATTTTAAGCTTATTGCCCGCGGCTTCCAGGTTACCAGACAAGCATAAAAAAGCCATAGCTGCCGTAGCTGTTTTTTTGAAGAAACTTGATAAAGACATTATCATTCCTCCTACTTTTTATAATAAAGTGGGTAAAGTACATTTTTTATTATATTACTCTCAAAGCTACATTTTTTCTAGTTAACTTTAAGTCTATATAAGTCTATATATTTCAACATTTTTCTTGACTTTTAAAGAGACAACCCTTATAATATTTTGCACGTTGAAGCAACGTTCGCCCAGATGGTGAAATTGGCAAACACGCAAGATTCAGGTTCTTGTGTCCGTATAGGACTTGCGGGTTCAAGTCCCGCTCCGGGCAGTGTTCAAGTCGTAAATTAACTCCGTTTGCTTAGCATAGTCCTTTAATCGGCAAACAGAGATTACATATATTAAAAACCCCGTATAAACCCATACGGGGTTTTCCATTTTAGTTTAATTTAGTTTAATTTTTACGGTTATTGTAGCGCCTTCCATGCGCGAATTGTCTAATAGTCTATACCTAGTGCGTTTTCAACGCCCTGGGTTTTTGAAGTTGCGTCTTCCAGACGCTTTTTTGTAACAGTGTCCGAAGGAGCTTGTCCGAAAACTATTTTTTTAGCCCAGATTTGATTATAAAAATAGTCTACACATTTGTCATAATAAGTATAGCGTATGGGCTTTAGCCCTGAAAGCTATACGTTTATGACAATGTGTAGACTACAAAAAAGGAATACTATTTTACAGTAAATATCAAGTTTTCGGATAACCTACAAAGGACACAACATTTATAACTGTGGATGTCAAAGATACCCAAGGTTTAGAGATATATAAGTATCGCGCCTAGAGGACTCTTCTTCTAAAATCTATATTACTAGCTTAAACCGAAGGCTTATAGTATTCTTTCCATGTCAACATTCAAAACAGTTCGGCCTTTGAGAAGAATATCGGGTCGTTGGGGAACTGGAAACATATATTCATGTTTAATTCTAACTTCTGAATCCTGAAGCCATTTATCTGCAAGATTAAAAGTAAAATTGCTCTTGCCTAGATTTCTGCTTTGAGGCTTGTCGGGGTGGCCAGAATATATTTCTGATGAAAAAATAATCAAATCCGGATTTTTTCTATCACGTCCATTTAATCTATATCTATTATAAAATGGAGGGGCGGAGCCTGCTGCTTCTTCAACTTTTTGAATCCAGGTATCACCAATTTCAATCTCTTCTTCAGGGAATCTCATCAAAGAATGTTCTGCACCCTGCCAGCCTGCTTTGCCGTCAACCCATTTACAGTTGCCTAAAGAATCAGTTTCCATGATATAGCTTTTACCAACTTCAGGCATATTTTCTTTAGGAATATCGCAATCGGCGGTAGCTTTTTCGATACAAACCTTTATAATTGCCTTATTTTCATCACAGTCTTCTATATGCTGACTTATAATCATCTCAATATCTATAGGAGTAGAAGATTCACCTGCCGGACCTGACAGTTTGAAACTTCCAGTTGTGAGTATTCTGTAACGAATTTCTTTTCCCTTAACAAAGCCGTATCGAAACAAATATTTATTCATCTTTAGCCCCTAAGTTCATATTCTATTATGATTTTTACCAAAAGCTAATCATTCTGTAAAGAAAAAATGCCGATACTTTATATAGTTATTTATTAAAACAACCGAATAATCAACTTAATATAAATAAAAAGCCTTAAAAAACAGGAGTCATTGAACAGAAGATGAAATTTTTAAAATATATTATTGCTGTTATCACAATATTTTTCATTTATAGTCAATGTTCTGCCAACAATCGAGATCTTACAGATGAAATATTCTCAACTGACATTAATACAGAAAAAAATCAAAATATTCTTTCAGTTAAAGAAATAGATCTTCTTGTAGGAACCCCTGAAGGTGTTGCCGAACCATTAGATTCTCGCAGAAACACCATAACAAAAGAAAATCAGATAGACTATTCCTGCTTTTTAACAGATAATGCATTACCAGAAGATTCAAAATTAGAAATAGAATGGAAAGATGCAGAAGACACAACTCCAAACGAAAATCAAGTTGAAAACCAGCTGATGGATTTACTTGCAGAAACAGAAGAAATAGAAAAAACCGATGAAATTTATTATTACGAAGAAAATGAACTAGCAACAGACAGTAATAATATTTAGCTATTTATTTTGAAGAGAAATAATTGAAAGTATACAAAAGCTGTGTTAATTTAGTATAAAGTCTTAGGAGGATTCCCTATGTCTGTTATTAGGCAACGTAAAAAATATTTCATAAAACCTGGCTTCCAAAGCAGGTTAACAGCAATAATGATTCTTCTTGTCATTATTGTTGCAAATCTTGTCGGCGGCTTAACCTATCTATGTTCTCATGAAGGGTTAGATAGACTTTTTACCGACGAATACAAACTTCCAATAGAAGTTAATCAATTAACAAGAGTATTACTACCTGGTGTTTTAATTTCAGAACTAGTTAGTATTTTCATCGTAGCTTTCTTATGTATAAAAATAACCCATACAATAGCCGGTCCTGTTTACAGAATGGAGCGAGTTGCTAGAGGTATTGGGGAAGGCGACCTTACCAATTTCATTAAACTAAGACAAAGAGACGAACTCAAAGACTTAGCAGATTCAATGAATGAAATGACAATGGGGCTTCGTAACAAAATTGTTAGTTTAAAAGAATCAACAATGGAAGTTAAAGAAGGCATTGAAAGTGTTAAAAATTCAAAAGATACAACAAAACTAGATGATGTCTTAGTAAAACTTAATTCAATAGAAGAAACTTTACAGTCTTTTATCCTAGAAAAAGAACGTCATAATAGAATAGAAGACGAAGATGATTCTGAAGAAGAT
>JAEEGL012977727.1_pt1 | contig 15679 bp, 17 predicted proteins | sample 9134231 | NCBI WGS metagenome assembly JAEEGL01 (sample SAMN16246548, study PRJNA631951) | gut metagenome | biome: gut microbiome; feature: rumen; material: fiber-attached | host: Bos | place: Iran: Karaj | collected 2018-10
CTCCTTCGCCGACACCTTGAAGCGCGTCTGCATCACGTTGATGAACTCAGTCATCACCTGCACAGTTATGACGCCGTCATGGTTCACTTCCAGCGCATGGCAGATAAGCTTCCTCGCCATGTCCCGCTTGTCCTTGTCCTGCCCCGTTGCGGCATAGACGAGGATGTTTGTGTCGAAGAATCTCATTTCACGCACTCCATCTCACGTTCTGCAGCCTCTTTGCGGCTCCACCGCCATCCTTCTGGCACAGCCACCTCGTGTTCCGCGGCAAACTCGAGGAAACGGCGGCTTCGCGTCTTGCGGGCCTCCTTGAGTTCTGCAACCTTCGCCTCAAGACAGTCCCTCACGTACCTGTTGAGGCTTGTGCCGTTCGCCTCGGCCCATTCCCTCACTTCCTGCACTATAGCAGGCGGTATCGACAGCGTTATGCTCATTCCGCACCTCCTTTGCGTGCTACGTTCGCACGTATTATACCAGATACGTGCGATTACCGTCAACCGTGCGGACGGAACATCTGCGATCAATGCATTAAAAGACAATCCTTCCCCTTCGGGACCCCCGGATTGGCTGCTGTTGGCCGGCTACTGGCTACTGAGGCACTTCCAGCACATTGTGCTGGCCGTACGCCTCAGACCCCCCTGGAGAGGGAAGAGGCGAAGTCGCCCCCAGCGGCCATGCGCTTGAGCGCAGCCGCAGCCGCCTTGCCGAGCGAGCCTTCCGGGCGCTCGCTTATGCCGTTCGCACGGAGGTACCTGAGTCCGCGCCTGAGGGGGATCCTGGCGCTCTCGACTCCGGCCGCTTCGGCCGCCGCAAGTGCCGCGACGTTGTATGAGCTCTGCATGTCGCTGGACCAGCCGCCCTCGCCGGACTGGCTTCGGACAAGCGCCGCCACGGCGGACTCAAGCGCCGCGCGCGCTCGCGCGTCGTGCGAATCGGCGAGAGCCTGAACGGCGAACGCCTGGACATACGATGCGGCCGAGGAAATGCTGAACGTCCCGTCGGCGCGCTGAGAGGCGACAAGCCTGTCAAGCCCGCTCACGGCCGGCTTCGCGGCCGGCTTCACGCCGGGAGTAAGCCCATGGACTGCGAAGACTGCCACAACGGCAGCGGCTGCGGCAGCCCACCATCCGGCGCGGCGAATACGCCTGCGGCGCTCGGAGAGCGAAATCTCGGACATCACGCGTGCCGTGAACCCCGGCGACGTGCCAGCGCCGGCGGCCCTTCCAAGGCTGGCCGCGAGACCGGCGAACTCCGGCCCCATCTCCGAGAGCTGTGCTTTAAGATCTCCGTTCATCAAGAATCTCCTTCAGTTTCCTCAGGGCGTTGAACATGCGCGACTTCACCGTGCCTACCGGTATGCCGAGGGCCTCTGAGACGTCGGCATACGGACGGTCGAGGAAAACAGCCAGCTCTACGACCTCCCTCAGGGCAGGCGACAGCTGTGCCACCGCCTTGCGCACATCCTCGCCTTCAGCCGGTGCGGCCTGCTGCTCCTCGCGCGGGAGCTCCGCCTCGCGCGTCAGCTCGTCCTCGAGCCGGCGCCTGCGGACGGCGCTCCTCACGGAGTCCAGCCTCACGTTGTTGGCGACCGTGTACAGGAAAGTCGTGAACTTCGCGCTCCGCACGTACCTTTCGCGGCTGTTCCACAGCTTGAGGAACGTCTTCTGCGCGAGATCCTCGCCATCACTTTGGTTAACGCCCTTCGCGAGGAAAAAGTTCAGTAGCGGATTGCGGTATTTTTCTACAAGACTGGCAAACGCCCCTGAGTCGCCCTGCGCGGCCCTCGTCATAAGAACCGCATCGGCATCGGCTTCAACCTCGCGCTCAGGGGGCTCGCTCATTGGGATACCTCGGCATGCTTTGCGCCTGACTTGTAGGAGTCTCCAGCCTGGGCAAGCATTTTGACGAGCTTGGAGCGCGAGGCAAAGAAGCCGTTAGCCAGGGGACCTGTCTCGACCACCCCCGTCGCGGCGAGGGCAGCCACGACAACAGCTCCCTTCAGCACGCCGACAAGAAAGCCAAAAATGGCGTTCCATGGCTGGGGGACGAGGATCGACACGAACTTCCGCACGGCGAAGCGCGCAAGCAGCGCGGCAACAAGGGCGACGAACACAGTCAGCCCAAGAGCGGCGGCTTCCGACCCGCCTCCTCCAGCCTTGGTGGCCGACTTGACCAGCCCAATGACGTGTAATATTGGCGCATAAGCGAAAAACCCGCACACAAGCGCCGCTGCAATCCAGGCCGCTGCGGCCAGTTCACCCGCAATTCCGCGCCACAGCCCCCAGCCGCCGAAAGCCGCGATAAGAACAACGAGTATGATGTCAAGTGTCGTGAATTCCATGGCTGCAGTGCCTCCGTGAGAGAGTTATTTAGACAAGGACCGGCGGTAGGCCCTGTAGGAGTCCGCTGTTTTGTCGTGCCCGCACTTGCGGTAGGCCGTTATGAGGAGGTCGAGCGTGTTGGTGTCCGCCGGGTCTTTCGCGAGGGCGCGCGAAAGCAGCGAGGCGGCCTCGCTCCAGTGGCCGACCTTGAGCGCCATCCTGGCGGCGCCGACAAGGGCGGACTTTGAGTTCGGGGGGAGGTTGGCGGCCACCTTCCACGCCGAAAGGGCCTTCAGATTTGTCTGCGGTGTCGTTGCATAGCGCTCGAGCGTCTGGGCCAGGGCAAGCGCCGCGGGGGCGGAGAGCGGATCGGCCTTAAGCGCGTCTTCGTACTTCTTGATCGCCTGCTGGAGCTTCTTCTGCTGGACCAGCTTGTTCCCCTCGACTATTGCCGTAGCCGCCTTGCCAGCATCGGGCTTCTGCACGGACCCCGCCAAGTCGGCCATCTCGTTTGCGATGGACGCCTTGAGTTCGGGGATCACGCGGTTCTTGACGCGCTGCACATATTCGTCGGTCTCCGGCGCGAGATGCGTGAAGAACTCATAGCATTCAAGCGCCTCGCGGTCGAAGCGGAACGAATCGCGGTAGAGCTTGCCAAGATGGTACCATATCTGCGGGTTCTTGTTGTTGAGCCGAAGCCCGCGCAGAAGATGGAGCCTTGCCTCCTCGCGCTCGTCCTTGCCGATCGCGAGGATTCCGAGGTCGCTGTATGCCTGCGAGCGGACCTCGGCCGAGACGGATGGGTCTGCGGCAACAAGCGTCCAGTTGCGGGACGCCCTTTCGTAGTCCTTGAGGAGATACGCCACACGTGCGTCGCACACAAGTATCTCGGGGGAAGTGGGGTCGAGCGCGGACGCCGCCTTTATGGCATAGTCCGCAGAAGCCATGTTCCCGAGCTCGATGTCTGCAACCGCCATGTAGAACCAGGCCGCAGTGTTGGTGGGGCAGGCCTTGGTCACCCTGTCGAACGCCGCCGAGGCAGTTGTCCAGTCCCTGGCGTCTATCGCGGCACGGCCGGCCTCGAAATCCGCCTCGCCGTTGTCGTCGCCGCAGCCTGCAAACACAAACGCCGCGGCCACGGCGGCTCCAAACACAAATCCATTTCCCTTCATCACTTTGCCTCCTCGGTTTTTACGCTTTCCCCGTTTGCGCCGTCCGCTGCCGGCGCGGGCTTCTCAGCCTCGCCCTTTTCGGCCGCGGCCTTGGCCGCTGCGGCCTCCTCGGCGGCGCGCTTCTTCTTCCGCGCCTCGGCCGCAAGGACAGCGGCCTTCTGCTCCTTTGACAAAATGGTGATGCCCCGCTTGTCGTACGGCACCCACTCGTTCGTCCAGCTCGTGTCCTTGCCAGCGCGGTAGAAGCAGTCTGGCACGGGGTAGATGTCGTCGTCCGTGTCGAACTTCCCGTCAGGCCCGGCGCTCACTAGCGTAGGCAGCGGATCGCTCGGATCGTCTCCTGGCCCAGTGTACCTGTACGGATGCTTCCACTTGTCCTGCGGCACAAGCTTGTTCATCAGGTACGGGCCGTTGTAGCCGGGTATCTTGCCGGTCTCGATCCACGTGAGCGCCTCGAGCCCCTGCTCGGTCGTCGGATAGACTCCTGTGTGGAAGTGGAAGCGCCCAAGCGCCTCGGCGAGCAGGTTGATGTCGGCGATCGTTCCAGTGCGCCAGCCGTCCTCGAGCTGCGGGTTCTTGGAGTAGTTGATCGCCACAAAGAGGAGCGCCGAGAAAAGCACCACTATCACGAGGTAGAACTTCGGCCCGTGCGGAATCACGGGAGCGCGTCCCGCGATCTCCTGCTTCTTGCGGAATGCGTCCGACCTGATGGACTCGATGATCTTGCGCTTGGCCTTGCGCTCCTTTGCGTCGGCCTTGTTCTTGACCGACATGACGTGGCCGCACTTCGGGCACTTCGCCAGCGCCACCGGCCCTATGTCGGCCTTGCAGTATGGACATCTGAATTGCATTTCAAATCACCTCACTACTTCATACGATCTAAACGCGCACCTCACTGTCTCTTCTCCACACTTCTCCCGCTTCCCGTAGAGGCGGCAGAGCACGTCGCCCTTCTCAACGAGGTCGCCAGCGCGCTTCACAAGCACAACTCCAGCCATCGGATCTATCGCGTCGCCGACAGTCGCGCGGCCCGCGCCGAGCCTCAGTGCCGCCTCGGCTATTCCGAGCGCGTCCACCGAAGCCACTCTGCCCGCCTTCGCGGCGCGCACATCCGCGGCGAACGCCGCATCGAAGTCCAGCGCACGGAACGCCGCCAGGTCTCCGCCCTGGGCCGCGACCATCGCCTCGAACCTGCGGAGAGCAGAACCGTCGGCAAGCCGCGCGCTGCACATTGCGAGCGCCTCCTCGGACGGCACTCCAGCCGCGAGCTCGACCATCTTCGCCGCGAGCGCCACCGAAAGCTCCACAACGTCGTTCGGCGAGTCCGGGTCCCCCGCAAGGACATCCAAAGCCTCCTTCACCTCCAGGGCATTGCCCACGGCTCGTCCGGTAGGCTCGTCCATCGGATTGACGATCGCCGCCGCCTTCCTTCCGGCGGCCTTCGCGCCGGCGACGAGATGCGCCGCAAGGTCCTCGGCTTCCGCTCGCGTCTTCATGAACGCGCCGCGCCCGCACTTCACGTCGAACACAAGCGCCCCCGCGCCCTCGGCGAGCTTCTTGGAAAGGATGGACGCCGTTATGAGCGGGATCGACGGCACCGTTCCGGTGACGTCGCGCAGTGCATAGAGCTTTTTGTCGGCCGGCGCGATTTCGGCGGTCTGCACGGTCATGGAAACGCCAACGTCCTTGACGACCCTCTTGAAGTCCGCAAGCGAAAGCGATGCGTTGTAGCCGGGAATGGACTCGAGCTTGTCGGCCGTGCCGCCTGTGTGGCCAAGGCCGCGCCCAGTCAGGGATGGAACGGCAAGTCCGCACGCCGCGGCGAGGGGCTGCACTATGAAGGAAAGCTTGTCGCCAACTCCGCCGGTGGAGTGCTTGTCGGCCGTGGGCAGGGGGCAGTCGGACCAGTCCACCGTCTCGCCGGAGTGCTCCATCGCATCCGTGAGCGCGGCTATCTCGGCGTCCGTCATGCCCTTCAGCAGCACGGCCATCGCGAACGCGGACATCTGGTAGTCCGGCACTTCGCCGCGCGTGTACGCCGCGACGAACTCGCGCAGTTCGCCGGCGGGTATCTCCCCGCCGTCGCGCTTCCGCTCGATTATAAGCTTGGCTATCATGGTTTCAGTGCACCGCGCCGCAACGACACGGCGCATTCCGCCGACTAGTATACCAAAACTTCGCCGTTCCGTCTCTAATTAGTCGCGGCCGCACGGCAGCGGGACTACCTGCGCCAGGGGCCGCAGCGGTCGTCGTAGTCGATCTGCTGCGGGACGAACTCGAGCGAGAACTGCTTCAGGAAGTACTGGTCCGTCATCAGCGAGATGTAGTCTGCCACTATGCGCGCCGGATGCGTGGTCTCGCTGTACTCCGGCGGAAACGCCCTCAGGTAGTCGCGGCATACGCCGCTCCGCTCGTCGCCGTTCTTCAGAGCCTCCAGGTAGACGTCGAAAAGCGCGGCCATCATCTTCGAAAACTTCCCGCGCTGCTCCTTCAGGAGCTCGCAGCCGTATATCCGCGAGCAGTTGAACTCCTTCATGTCGCGGTACGCCATGAACACCTCGTCGGAAAATGAAAGGAAACCCTTGCCGTAGCTGTTCTCCACGATGTCGTCGCATAGCGTGGCGACGATCTCGCGGTTCGTGCGCCCGAGGACCTTTGCGATCGACTCGGGCATGTCGGACCTGCGGACGATGCCGAGCGCAATCGCGTCCTCGAAGTCCTTGCCGAGGTACGAGATTATGTCGGAGACGCGCACCACGCACCCCTCGAGCGTCGACGGGAACACGCGCCTGTCGAACCCGGGGACCTTCATGCAGTTCGCGAGGTTGCCCTCGAACTTCTCCCACGTGAGGTTCGAGCGGTCGTACCTGTACTCGGGCGCCTCGATCTCGCCGTTGTGGCCGAGTATGCCGTCGAGGACCGGAAGCGTGAGGTTGAGCCCCTTGCCGCACTTCTCAAGCGTCTGGAGCACGCGCACCGACTGCGCGTTGTGCATGAAGGTGCCGGCGCCGTGCTTCTTCAGGAGGCGCGCAAGCTCCGCCTCGCCCGTGTGGCCGCACGGCGTATGGCCGATGTCGTGGCCTATGGCGATCGCCTCGATGAGGTCCTCGTTGAGCCGCAGGCACCGGCCTATCGACCGCGCGATGCGCGACACCATCTGCACGTGCAGCGAACGCCGGGAGATGTGGTCGTTCTTTATCTGGAAGAAGACCTGCGTCTTGTCCATGTACCTGGCGAACGCATGCGAATGGATGATACGGTCCGCGTCGTGCGCGAACGGCGTCCGGAAGTATTCGTGGTGCTCCTTCTCTGGACGCCGACGGCATGCGGCCGGATCGCTGCTCAGGAGCGCATGCTCAACGTCGAGCGCACTCGTCTCGAGCGCGTAGCTCGCCTTCGCGATCTCGCCGAGCACATCTGGCTTGCCTGTAGCCATCCACCCAGTCTCCGCGCCGCCTCAGCGGATGGCCGAGGCCTCCTTCGCCAGGCGGGTGATCGTGGCCCAGTCGCCAGACGCCACTGCGTCCTTCGGGACGATCCACGTTCCGCCGCACGCAACGACTTCGGGAACCGCGAAGTAGTCCTTGATGTTCGAGAGGTTGATCCCTCCCGTGGGCATGAACTTGACGCCCGTGAAGCGGAACGCGCCGAGGAGGTTCTTGATCATCTTCACGCCTCCCGCAGCCTCCGCCGGGAAGAACTTCACCATCGGGGCGCCCGCCGTGAGCGCCTGCGAAAGCTCGCTCGCCGTCGCGATGCCGGGGATGAACGGAAGTCCGATCTCCTTTGCGGCAGCCATGACAGCCGGGTCGAAACCAGGAGCGACGCCAAACACCGCGCCTGCGTCCTTCGCCGCCTTAGCCATCTCCGGCGTAATCACGGTGCCAGCGCCAACGATCGCCTCCGGCACCTCGCGGCGAATCGCCGCTATCGACTCGGCCGCGGCCGCTGTGCGGAACGTCACCTCAAGGACGTTGAGCCCGCCGTCCACTAGCGCCTTTGCGAGGGGCACCGCCTTGGATGCGTCCTCAATCACGATCACCGGGATCACCCCGACCTTCTTCAGCGTCTCAACAACGTCCATCTTCTTCCTCCCTTGCTTCCTTGCTTCTTTAAACTTTGAACTTTGAACTTTGAACTTAAAACTAGCGACTAGCGACTAACGACTAGCGACTAGCAACTAACTTCAGCAGCTCCGCTGCTGCAGCTGTTTCCGCCGCTCGGTGCGAGCCTCCTTCGCCTTCGGCCTCGCCGAGGCCTTCCACGCTCACCTTGATCTTCACGTTCGGGGCATGCGCGGGACCTGTCACGAGCAGCGTCTCGTACACCGGCTTGCGCGGCGGACGCATCGCCTGAGCAATCGTCTGGAGCTTGCCCTTCGGGTTTTCGCCCCATTCGTCGAAGTCATTGCCGCTATCCGGCCACAGCCTGTCGTACACCGCCCTTACGGCCTTCTCGCCGCCGTCTAGCCAGATTGCGCCAAGCACGGCCTCCATCGCGTCCGCGAGCGCCTTCGCGCGCTTCGGCAGAGGCTCGGCGCCCTTGTTTCTGCGAATGAACTTCCTTATCCCAAGCGACTCCGCGGCGGCGGCCAGCGCCGCGCCGGAGGCGAGTCGGGTGCGCCGCACGGTCAACGAGCCCTCGCCGTCGTCGGGATGCATGCGGTAGAGCGCGTCCGCCGAATAGAGCCCGAACACGGCGTCGCCCAGGAACTCGAGGCGCTGGTTGTCGTGCGCGTGCGGGTGGTCCATCCTGTATGCCGGCGAGGTGAGCGCGAGCTCGAGGAGACCCTCGTCGCGGAACGTGTACCCGAGTTTTTCCTGGAGTTCCTTCACGCCTGCCTCCAAGTGCCTGCTAAAAGCGGGAACCGGCCCAGCCGAGCTTTCGGCTGAGCGCCTTGAATGGGTCCGCGGACTCGAGGCGCACGAGTCGCATCGACTGCTCGGAACGGGTTATCTCCAGCTCGGCCCCTGCATCAAGGCGACCGATCCGCTCGCCGTCAGCGAACACGGTAGCCGCGTCTGCGCCGGAACGCGACTCAAGGACGACCTTGAACGACGACGTGTCGGGCAGCACGAGCGGGCGCGACGAAAGCGAGTGCGGGCAGATGGGCGTCACCACGAAGCAGCGCGTCTCGGGAAGCAGTATCGGACCGCCGGCCGCGAGCGAATACGCCGTCGATCCGGTGGGGGTGGAGAACGCGAGACCGTCCGCAAGGAACCTCGCCGCGAACTTGCAGTCCACGGAAAGGTCGAGGAGGGCCGCGTGGCCCGACACGCCGCGAGAGATCACTATCTCGTTGAAGCCGGTCTTCCCGAATGCGCTAAGGGCGGCGCGCTCCGAAACGGCATAGCGTCCGTCCGCAACGGCCTTGAGCGCTTCCTCGAAGTCCTGCTCCTCCACGTCCGCGAGGAACCCTAGCGACCCGAAGTTGAGCCCGAGGAGCGGAACGCCCGGATATGCGTGCGCCGCGCCGAGCATCGTCCCGTCGCCGCCAATAACGAGGACGAGCGAGACCTCTGGATCGCCCGCGGATGCGGCTATCTCAAGCCCCGCGTTCTTCGCTGTCGCCGCGACCTTCTTCGCCGCGGCAACTGCTGCCGGCTTGCGCCCGTTGACGTGTATGAATGCCTTTTTCATCAGAAGATCTTGTTCTCCTCGCCTTTCGCGAGGCGCTTCAGGTTGGACCTGTGCTTCCAGATGACGAACACCGCTATGAGCGTCACGAGGGCGCATAGCGGCAGGTCGGCGCGCCCATCGGGATGGATGTAGGGGATCGGGAACCAGACGGCGACGGCCAGGAACGCCGCCGCGAGGCAGCTCCCCACCGAAATGTAGTGGGAAACGGCAACCGAGACCACGAAGAGCGCGAACGCCGTGAGGACTAGCCACGGCATCAGCCCCACGAGCATTCCGAAGGCCGTTGCAACGCCCTTCCCGCCCTTGAACTTCATGAAGATTGTGAGCGTATGCCCGACCACGCACGCCACGCCTACGGCGAGCGCAAGGTGCGCGAGCTCCGAGCCGCCCTGCGAACTGGCGTACCACTTCGAGGCAAGCGTGGGCAGAAGGCCCTTCAGAAAGTCGCAGGCGAACGCCAGAAAGCCCCATTTCTTGCCGACTGTGCGGTAGACGTTCGTTGCGCCAATGTTCTTCGAGCCCACGGTGCGAACGTCGACTCCGCGCGCCTTACCGATGAGGAAGCCGAACGGTATCGACCCGACCAGATAGGCGCACACGCACGCCACTGCATATACTACAAGCGGATTCATGTTGATAATTATATCAAAACCACCACCGCGCCTCAATTCGATTCATGACGCAACTAAGGCGCGACGCAGTCAGGACATGAAGGAGAACTCGGCCTTGAGCGGATTGCCGACGTGGACAGCCGAGAAGCAGGAGAGCGTGTAAGTCTCGCCGCCAGGTGGCACGTCCAGGACGACATGGCAGGGCTGGTCGATTACGCACCGCGCGACGTCCGGCAGATAGCCGCGCCCGGCGGACGTCTCAGGACGGTTCAGCGGCATGTACGTGGGCAGCATCAGACGCGGCCCGCCGTAGAGCGACCTGTCGGCGAGGCGGCACATAGTGTCGTCCGTGCAGTGCTGCTGGTCGAGCGTGCAGCTTGTCCAGACGCGCGCCCTGAGGGCCTTTACGAGGGCCGGGTACATGGAGTGGTGTCCGTGGTGGTTGAGCTTCGCCACGTGGACGCATCCAACAGCCTCCCCGAGCGCGTCCTCGATCTGGCGCCTGACGCCGTCCGGGTGCTTCCAGCCGTCGGACAAGTCGCCAGCCGTGAAATACCGGAACTTCCCGCATTCGACGACCATGCCGCAGCTCATGCCGTTCTCGTTGAACATCTGCGCGCCGGACTTCACGCGGTCGGCGTACAGGTCGCAGACCGTTCCGTCCTTGCGCACGAAGCGCCCGTTCGCGCAGAGGTTGAACACCTTGAACCCGGGAACGGGCTCCGCCAGCGGACGGAACTGGTCGTCCGCGCCGAGCCTGAACTTCTCTATGCGCATTCCCTGCGTCTCGACAAGGTGCGCGTACAGCGGGCGCATCTGCCGCGGCGAACCGTCGCGCGACGTCTTCAGCACGTCCAGCGGATCGTCGAAGCCGGGCCACGCGCGGTCTATGGCAATGCCGAACTTCAGGAAACGCGCGGCATCCGCTATTCCGCAGAGATTGAACGTTCCGAGCGACGAACGGCCGAGCGGACCGCCGTGGAATCGCTCTCCGCCGCCGTGGTCTTCGTGGTAGTGCGAGAGGTGGAGATAGTCGACCTTGTCGCCCTTCGGGTTGACTCGCATGACATACCGGGCGGCAAACTCGCCGGCGCGTACGGAAGGCTCGGACGGAAGCGGCACTTCCGCCGGCGAGCGGTAGAACCGCATGGAGTCGCCGCAGTCGAGCAGCATGGACGTTCCGTCCGGGAAGATGTGGAACATGCACTCGGACCGTCCCGTGTAGATGAAGTGCACCTGGTAGTGCCCCTTCCGCCACGATCGGTCAGCCGTCCATTCGCCTGGCGTCCACGCCGTTTCGGCGCCCTTGGCCGCGTGGTAGCCGGTGATCCTCACGCCGCCCGAGGCGAACACCTCGACGAGCGAGAACGCGTTTTCGGGAGACGCGTGCAGCACGCTCGCGGGCGAAGTGAAATAGCCGATGCCGTTCACCTCGCGGAAGGAGCCCTCGTGGAGATGGCCCTGCACCACAAGCTTCACCTTGCAGGACTTCTCGAGGATGCCCCTTATCTCCGCGGCGTTCTTCACGCACGTCTCGTCTTCGGCATCAAGCTGCTGGTGGATGATCGGAACGCAAGGCCCCTTTGCGGCCGCGAGCTCCGCCTTCAGAAACTCGATCTGCTCCTGCGGGACGAACGCGTCCTTCCACGAGAAGTCGCCCCTGCAGTACGGCGCGCCGTCGGGGCGGTAGCACGCATCGAGCACGATGAACCGCACTCCCTTGCTCGTAAAGGCGTAGAAGGCCTTCGCCGCGTCCTGTCCCTCGTTGGCGACATTGGCGAGGAACTCCTCCTTCGAGAGGTTGTCGTGGTCGTGGTTTCCGAGAACGTGGTAGCGAGGCCCCTTGAAGGCGGCGAAGCGCCCTTCGATCGCGCGCAGGTACTCGAGCGACTCGTCTGGCGTGCGGCCAAGGTCCTTGAAGTCCCCGCCTTCCACGACGAAGTCGACGCCAAGCTCGGTCATCTTGGCTACAAAGGCTTCCATCTTCAGGAGTCCGTCGCGGTAGTTGCGCAAGTAGCTGGGCTCGATGTGAGCCGCGTAGTGGCAGTCGGTGATAAAGCCGAACCGCACCACCGGCGAAGCGTCGCCGACATCGCCAAACGTCGTAGTTGCGCCCGCCGCGGCGAGCCCCTGCAGGAACACGCGCCGCGACACGCCGCCTTGTTTGCCGCCTTTTCTCATTTTCTCTCCCACTAAGCACTAGGCACTAAGCACTAGGCACTAGGCATTAACTTCAAACCTTGAACTCATGAACCGCTGCGAACATCGCATCCACATCCGCCTTCTTCCCAGTCCAGATCTCGAAGGCGCGCGCCGCCTGGCGGACGAGCATGCCGTGGCCGGTAAGCGCCTTCGCGCCTGACTCGCGCGCCGCCTTCACGATGGCGGTCGTCCATTTGACGGGCGCCAAGTCGTACACGACCTGCTTCGCGCTGAACTTCGCCTCGATGGGCGCAGGGTCGTCCGGCCTGAGTCCAACCGACGTCGCGTTCACAACGAGGTCGACGTTCTCCGCAATCTTCCGACAGAGCTCGGACCCAAGCGGCAGCATTCCGTCGCGCGGCGTGCGGTTCGCGATCGTGACGTCGAGCGCACCTGCCTCAAGGCACCCGCGCGCGACCGCGCTACCCGCGCCGCCCGCGCCCATCACGAGCACCTGCTTGCCGCGAACGTCGAATCCGTTCGCCTCAAGGTCGTCCAGAAAGCCTGCGACGTCCGTGTTGTAGCCGCGCATCATGCCGCCGCTCCCGACCTTCACGGTGTTCACGGCGAGGTAGCGTGCGGCCGACTCGTCGAGAGTGACGAGGTTCAGCATCGCCTGCTTGTGCGGCACGGTCACGTTGAAGCCGGAGTAGCCTTCGAGCACAAGGCGCGCAACGCCGTCCGAAAGCCCCTCGGGCGCAAAGTCGAACGCCTCGTATGTGGCGTCGATCCCGAGCGCGCGGAAGTTGGCCGCGTGGATGGCCGGGGAGAGCGAATGCGCTACCGGATGTCCTATGACGGCGAACTTCAGCATCGACGCGCCCTTTCGCTGGATTCCCTCAGGCCTGGGCCCTCTTGCCCCTGCGCCGCGCGGTGACCTCTATCACGTTCACCTGGTTGCGGAGCTGGAGGACGATCTGGTTTATGACGCGGTCGTCGCCCAGCACGTCTATGCGCATGCGCGAGACTGTGCCGTCGTCCGTCGGCCCAACGGACAGCGTGTTGATGTTGTAGCCGCGACCCGATATGAGCCCGACTATCCTCGCCAGGACACCTGGCTTGTTCTCCACAAAGCAGTTGAGGCGGTGTATGTCTTCGTTCATTTGGCACCTCACTCGAAAATCATTGAGCCTATCGGCTGTCCGCCGGGCTGCATCGGGTACACGTTCGCACGCGGCTCCACGATGACCTCGACGAGGTTCGTCTTGCGCGAGCGGATCGCCTCGGATATGACGGAGTCGAGCTTCGCGGGGTCGATGACCCTGCGGGCAACCGCGCCATGCGCCTCCGCGAGCTTCACGAAGTCAGGCAGGTAGTCGTACTTCAGGTCCTGGTCGAGCCGCTCGTTTGCCGCGCGGCCCTTCACCGAGAGGATCGAGCCGGAGTAGTTCTTCCCGTAGAAGAGCTCCTGCCACTGGCGCACCATTCCGAGGCAGCTGTTGTTCACAACGACGAACGTCACGGGCAGCTTGTGCTCCACCGCCACGACGAGCTCCTCGAAGGTCATCTGCGCGCCGCCATCGCCGCACACCGCCACGACAGGGTCGCCTGTGTTCGCCAGTGCGGCGCCTATAGCGGCCGGAATGCCGTAGCCCATCGTGCCCATTCCGCCAGACGAGAGGAAGTGGCGAGGCTGGTTGTGGCGGAAGAACTGCGCGGCCCACATCTGGTGCTGGCCCACGTCCGTCACGAGCAGCGCCTCTCCCTCGGTTGCGCGGTCGATCGCCTCGATCACGCTCTGGGGCATTATCACCTTCTCGTGCATAGGCTTGTACGCCACGGGGCGCTTGCGCTTCCACTCCGCTATCTTGGCGAGCCACGCGCCGTGCTTCGCGGCGTGAACGCGGCTGTCGACCACGCGGAGGAGGTCCTTCACGTCGGCCTGTATGCCGAGGAACGTCGGCACGTTCTTGCCTATCGAACTGGCATCCACGTCGACATGCGCTATCTTCGCGTGGCGCGCGTACTCCGAGAGCTTGCCCGTCACGCGGTCCGAGAACCTCACGCCGAGCGCGAGTATGAAGTCCGCCTCGTGGAACGAGAGGTTCGCGGCCCAGCTGCCGTGCATGCCCGCGAGCCCGAGCGCGAGCGGGTCGTGCTCGTCGAAGCTGCCAAGGCCCATGAGCGTCGTCGCCACGGGTATCTCCGCCTTGCGCGCGAGCGCCGCAACGTCCTTCGCCGCGCCGGAGGCTATCACGCCTCCGCCGGCGTATATGAGCGGACGGTCGGCGTCGTTTATGAGCTTGGCGAGCTTCTGCACCTCGCCCTGGGACGCGCTGCACTCGGGGTGGTAGGCGCGGAGCGACACGCGCTCCGGGTAGGTTGCGGACGTCATCGCCTTCTGGACGTTCTTCGGAATGTCGATCACGACCGGCCCCGGCTTGCCGTGGGTCGCGATGTAGAACGCCTCTGCGACGGTCTCAGGGAGCTCGTCGGCGGAATGGACAAGGAAGTTGTGCTTGGACACCGCGCGGGATATACCGACCATGTCGGCCTCCTGGAATGCGTCCGTGCCGATCTGCGAAAGCGGGACCTGGCCCGTGATGCAGATGATCGGAACGCCGTCCATGTTAGCCGTCGCAAGCCCCGTTATGGTGTTTGTCGCGCCAGGACCGGACGTCACGAGGCAGACGCCAGGCTTGCCGCTTGCGCGCGCATACCCGTCCGCCATGTGGACGCTTCCCTGCTCGTGGCGCCCCAGCACAAACTGGAACGGCGCATCCGTGAGGCAGTTGAATATGTCGAGAACGGCGCCCCCCGGATACCCGAACAGCACTTCGGTTCCGGCCTTCGCCAGCGAATCCACAAGCGCCTGCGCCCCGGAAACCTCTTTCGCTTTGCCCATTTTGAACTCCAAAGATGAAATCTGCAAAAAAAGCCGAACCCCTCGAAGCGAGGAGTTCGACCTTTTCGACTTAGCAGAAGAATTAACGCTTACTTAGCCGCGTCGTCACCGAACCCCTTGCTCTTGAGGTAATCGACGACCTTGCCGACGGTGGTGAGCTTTTCAGCATCTTCGTCGGGAATTTCAGCGCTGAATTCCTCTTCAAAAGCCATGATGAGCTCGACCGAGTCGAGCGAGTCTGCGCCGAGATCGTCGATGAAGGAAGCCTCCGGCGTTACCTGTTCGGCATTGACGCCCAGCTGTTCAACGATGATGTCTCTCACGCGATCTTCAAGTTTTCCTGCCATTTTTGATGACTCCTTTGCTTGTCTGATGGCTGTATTTTACCATAAAACGGGGGCTGACTTCAACCATGAAAATGCTATAGCAGAAAAAATGTCAGCGTTTGCGGGATGTTCGCCTGTGCTATTTGTCTAAAAGTGACGATATTCGAATGATAAACCGCCAATTCTTAACAAAAGCACTTGCATTCAGCAGCAATTTGTGGCATCATACGCGCCATCAATGAAGACTTTCGTGCTAAACGGCTGGGCGGCGAACGAACACGCGTGGGACCTGTGCGCGTTCGAGCGCGACCGCGTGTTCTCGTATGTCGAGCAGCTCGACGGCGCGCCTGAAGACGCAATCGCAGTAGAACGCGACCCCGTGATGCTCGTTGGCTGGTCGATGGGCGGCAGCGGCGCTCTGCGCCTCGCCTGCCGCTTCCCCGAGAAAACAGCCGCTCTCGTACTTCTCGCCGCAACTCCGCGTATGATGGCGGATCCTGATTCCGACTGGAAAGGCATGACGCCGCGCAGACTGGAAGCTCTCCGCTACGGCCTCAAGCTC
>JAEEGL014506167.1_pt1 | contig 15679 bp, 6 predicted proteins | sample 9134231 | NCBI WGS metagenome assembly JAEEGL01 (sample SAMN16246548, study PRJNA631951) | gut metagenome | biome: gut microbiome; feature: rumen; material: fiber-attached | host: Bos | place: Iran: Karaj | collected 2018-10
ACTTTCATGAAATTCTTTTTTTAAATCATTAAATTTTTGAATATTTTTTGGAGATAAATGTGGCAAATAATGTCTTATATCACCTTTTTCATATGAATGATATGATTGATTACTTTGAAGTGTATTTAAAATATAATTAGATTCATCATTTGAAACAATACTTTTTTTTATATTATTATCATCTACATTTATTATATTTAACTTATATTTTGATTTATCATTAATTGATTTAATTGAAGATTTATTATTAATTTTATGTTGTTGTTCTTCTTCTTCTTTCATATTTTTGTATAAAGTTTTCCTTAGATTATTTAATAACTTATTCTCTTGATTTTTATTTAAAATCTTTGTTCTTAATAAATGTTTTTTATTTTCTTTTTTAATATTTTCGAATATATTTGTTTCATGAATATTTCTTTCAAGTTTTGGATTAATATCAGTTAACTGTAATTTTTTTGGTTTTATTGTAGATAATAAATTATTTTTTGATGAAGTTTTAAATATTTTAATTTTATTACTAGATAATTTATTTTCATTATAATTTTTTTCTATTTTTTCTAATATTTTATTACTTTGTTGAATATCAGTTCCAAATTTAATATTTTTTTTCTTTAAATTTTGTTCATTTTGTATTTTTGTAGTTTTATTTTCTTTTTTTTCATTAAGTTTATTACTTATTTTATGAAATTTGTTAGAATGAACTTTTTTAATATTATTATTTTCAATATTTTTATTCTTTAATGTGCTTTTTAAAGTTAATTGATTATTTAAATTAATATTATCAATTAAATTATATTGATGATTTTTTTTTGATTTTTTAGTTTTTATTATATTCTTCTCATTTTCATCTAAAATATCTAAATTTTCAGATTTAAAAGATTTATTTTTAATAAATTTACTACTATTATTTTGGAAATTTAATAAATTATAATTATCATGATAATTAATTTCTTTTTTATAACTTAAAAAATCATTATATAATTCTTTTGAAAATGTTCTATTTTTTTCTAATAAACAATCATTATTATAACCAGGAATACCATAAGAATTTTTTTTTAAAAATGATTTATTAGAATAATATGGAATATTAATATATTTATTATTTTTATTGATTACTTTCATTTCTTCATTTTCATCATTTGAAAAAACTTCTTTTGCATATAAACTAATTAAATTTTTCATTGTTTTTTTTTTATTAAATTTTATTTCCTTTAATTCTTTATCAACTTCAAATTTTTTTTTATCTTCTTTGTCTACTTTATTTAAATATCCACTAATTAAATTTTGAACATTTAAAGCAGCATTATTTAATGAAAGTATTTCATTTTTATTTTCTTCAATAAAATTTGAAGTTATGTCTTTTGAACTTAAATAGTTTTTTTTATTTAATTTATAACCATATTTTTTTTTTGATAATTTTTTTTCAATTGTATTATTTTTTATTATATTATAATTTGAATTTTTTTTTATTAATCTATTTTTAAATGTTGGAGATATATTTATATTAGAAAATAATCTTTTCATTTCAGGATTATCCTTAAAAATTGCATTATCTATCATTATTATTTGTTATTTATTAAATATTATTTATTATTTTTTTTATAAATTTTTTTACAATTTTTTTTATTATATCAATTAGAATATTTTAAATTATTTAAGAATTTATTATATTTATATTTTTATATTATTATTTATAATTATTAAATAATTATTTAAATAAAATTATTTAATTTCTTTCATTTCGAATTTTTGAGAATTTTCTCCTTCTGGTTTACTCTCTATATTATTATTATTTATTAAATTATCACTATTACTATTATTATTATATAAATTATTTTGATTTAGTAATCCTGGAACTTCAAACCCAATTGTATCAGAATTTTTATAAGTATTATTTTGTTTTTTATTTTTGGCCCATTCACCTAAAGCCTTTTTAATGAGCATACTTACATTATTATTATCTATTTTAACTTGTGGCCAATTTTGAACAAATTTAGGCATTAATTTTGAATTATCATAATCTTCAAATTTTTTAACTAAACTTTCTTCATAAATTTTCATTTCTTCTAAAGATTTTTTTTTCTTCATTTTCTTTGTGCCTATTTCTGTATTTGGATGCATAAAAGTAACTATATCTTCTTCTTTAATTTTATCATCACTTACATCTTCTATATTTTCAGTTCTTGAACTTTGATTATCTATTTGCTTAATTGTTCTTTTAAAAGAAGGCAAAATTGCAATTAAAATCACATTAGTTAAAAAAACAATATAAATACAACTTGATATTAATATATCTCTATATAAATTATTATTACTATGAATACTAATTGCTAAACCAAAACTAATTGCACCTCTTATTGAACCAACAACAGTTAATATACTTTTATGAGATAATTTCATTTTAAATTTTCTTGAATTAAAAATATTTTCAATAATATAAATTTGTCCAAATATTGTAAATATTCTACATAAAATAATAATAATTAATTCATATATAACAAAATTTAAACTAAAACTATGATAAGTAAAATATAAAATAGTCATACCTAAAGAACTAAACACTAATGCTTCAGCAATAATATTTAAACAGACAGAAACTAAAGCACTTTCTTCTCTTGTTTGATAATTTAAATTATAATAAGCATAATGACTCATTGTTAAACCACATGCCAATAAAGATATCATTGGACTAATATTAAATAAATCACATAAAGTATAAGATATAAATGCAAATAATAACATTAAAGATATTTCTTGAACACGGTTTAAATGAAATTTTTTCATATATATTAAAAATCTTGAAAAAAATATTCCTACTAATGCACCAATCATTAAACTGAATATAAATAATAGAATACATTTAATTAATATTTCAATACTTATTGAAAATGAAAGTTTTTCATCATCATTTGCACTCACACGACTTACAATACGAAATAATGCAATACTTATAGCATTATTAATAACACTATCTCCAAAAGAAATAGCATTTAATTTCGGCTCATTATCTTCCATCAATAAACTTACAGCTGAAATAGTATCAGTTGCACTAACAGCTGCACTAAATTGTAAGATTTCTAAAACAGTAAAATCTAAAATAATTTTTTTATAATTTCCATTTGAACTATTTTCATAATAAGAAAAAATTTGATTTTTATTTAAAATATAAGTAAATACAGAGATAATTAAAAAAGAAATTAAAGTTCCAGAAAAAGAAAATAAAATGATATATCTAAAATATTTTAAAAAACTTTCAATTTTTAGATTATATCCAGCAGAAAAAATAATCCATGGTAAAATAAATGTAAAAAATAAATTTCTATTGAATTGAAAACCTTTAAAAAAGTTTGAATTTGTAAATAAAATTTTTACAATAAAAGTAAAAATAAATCCAATTATCATTGTAAATCCACTTGCATGTAAAATTTTTACTCCAGACTTTTTTAATAAAGGACCACTTGTTATATATATTATTAACATTAAAGATAAAACTAAAGTTTCTAAACTTAATTTAATTGAATCAGTTGATTCTTCTTCTTCAGATAAAAATCTTATAGGTAAAAAATTTTGAATTATATAATTTTTCATATTAATAATTTTAAATTGTTTATTATTATATTATTAAATAATTAAAAATTAAAAAATCAATATATAAAATAAATATATATATTATTCTTAAATATAAGCATTTTAATTCATTATAAAAATATTTATATTATTATTATTTTAATTGAATTAATTAAATATTTATTTAATTTTTTATTTTTTTACATAGTAATAATTCAACAAAAAATTATTATAAAATATTATTTTTATTTACAGTTTTTATATAAAAATTTATTATTATAAAAAGTTCATATTTAATATTTTATTGTTAATTCATTTGATTAAAAATTAAATAATCATTAATATTTATTAATAATTATTTATAATAAATTATAATATTATAATAATATATGTCTTCCAATGAAATAATAAATACAAATAGCTCAATAAATATAAATAATATAAAAGATTCATTTCCATTAATTAAAAAAAATACAGATATAAACAATTATCCTAATAATCATCATTCATTAGAATCTTTTTCTACTCTAATAAATAGTAACAATAATAATAATTTCCAAATTAAAAACGAAAATGAATTTTCAACATTCCCAAAAGAATTTGATGTTTATTCAATTAATAATAACATAATTAATCGTCCATCTAAATCAAAATATTTTAAGCACAATGATAATAATTCAATTAAGAGTATTTTGTTAATAGGTCATATTGGTTCAGGAAAAACCACATATTCTTTAAATTTAGTAAAAAATAAAGGATATATAAGAATTTCTCCTGATTCTGAAATTTATAAAAACTATGGTAAAATAGAAAAAGATTTTCCAAAAGAGGATTATAATTACTTATTAAAAAATAATAATGATTTATTTATTAATAAAATTAAAAATTTATTGCATTATAATAAAAAAATAGTTATTGATTCTGATTATATAAATACTAAATGTGATAGAGATTATATTAAAAATATTCTTAAAAAAAGTGGGCTTGATTTTCAATATATTTATTTAAAAGCAAATAGAAAAACATGTGAATATAATATATATAAAAGAAATAAAAATTTAAATGAATTTTCTCCTAATGAAATAACAAATGAAATGTTAGATAAAAATTTTAAAGAATTTCAACCTCCAAGTATTGAAGAAGATGAAAATATGATAATAATAGATAATAATATTAAGAATTATAATATTCCTTTTAAACAAATTGGATTTGGTTTCTTATTTGGATTAATTAGCAAAAGTTTATTTAATTTTATTTTTACAGGAAAAAATGTTAATTATAATAAAAATTTAATACCAGATAATAACAAAATTATTTATAATAATAAAAATACTGATAATTTTTCGGATATAAATGTTGATATTATTCATGATAATTTAAAAATAATAGATAATAAAAATAAATATAAAAATATTAGTAATATTGATTATAAAAATTTTACTGAAAATAATATAAAATTAAATAATAATAATTTAACATTTCAAAATAACAATACAATAAATAAAAATATTACAGAAAATAAAAATGAAAAAAATAATACTATTAATAATGATGAAATTATAATAGAATAAAGTTTTTATAAATATAATTTTAAAATTTTATTTGTTAAATATTTTTATTGAAAAAAGTTATATTTATTAATTTTATTAATTATTTATTTATTAAAAATGAGTAAAAAAATAATATTTTTTATTTTAATATTTTAATTTAAAAGTTTATTAAAATTTTATTTTAAAACATTTGTAATAATTTACTTAATAAAAATAAAAATTTATTTTTTTTAATTAAACTTATTTTTCTAAAAATTGCAGTTAATAAACATATTCCAAAAGGATAAATCATACTAAGTATAAAACTTATTGTTGTACTTTTAAATAAATGTTTTTGAGTATTTTTATAAATTAAACAAAATGTTCCAACATAAATTTGAAATAATTCTATAAAAATAAATATTAAAATATAAAATATTATTATTTTGCAATACCAATTTTTTTTAAATTTATTTATTTCTTTAATTTTATCTTTTTCATTATTAATTTTATTTAATTTATCAATATCTTTTTGAGATAATGATAAAAATTTTAATAAAAAATTAATTACTCCACAACAAACACCAGAAAAAATTGTTTTAGGTAAATTATAAATAAAATCAAATGCTCCTCCTTGTTTGTAAATATGAGACATTGATTCATCAGTAAAAAATAAAGTATTAAAAGTTAAAAATAAAATAAAAGAAAAAATAAATAAAGCAATTTTAATTTGTCTTATATTAAAATCAGTATTAGTAATAAATGTAAAAATAATAAGCTGAGAATATTCTAAAAAACTATAATAAATCATTAAAAAACTTCTATTATCTATTAATAAAAAATTTTCATAATCTAATTGATTAATTTCTTCATTTTTATAAATTTTATTTTTAATTAAAATGTTTTTTACTTTATCTTTGTATAATATATTTTTTGAATTATTACTATCTTCATAAACATTAATGTTTCTATAAATAATAATATTATTTATTTTGGAATTATATTTTTTATTATTAAAATTATTTATTGAAAGAGTTTCAATGTTATTTTTTTTTGGTGGATTATTGTTTATAATAATATTATTATTTTTATTATTATTAAAATATTTATTTATGTTTATAGAATTTATAATAGGAAAATAGCCTTTAATTAATGTTAAAATAAATAAAATTATTTCAAAAAATTCTATTGTTTTAAACAAAAAACTTCCATAATTTTTTAAATAATTTTTAGGAATTAAATATAATGAAACACATTTTAATATTTTTAAATTTGAATTTGAAAATAAATTAATTATATTATCTTCAATATTGTTTTTTTTTATTAATTGAGTATTTCCACAAACACAATTAACTTTAAAACTTGTTTTATTAAAACTACCATATACACATCCTTCGTTACATAAAGATACATTTTGAAAGTAATCTTTTTTCCTATCATTTAGTGGAACATCTGTTTTATTAGATGTTGTAAACATAGAACAAATATCATTAAAAAAATTTGAATTTATATCAAAAATATCAATTTCAGGATAATTTAAAGTTTCATTAAATTTAGAAATATCTATATTTAATTTTTCTAAATCAACTGGTATAGAAATTGAAAATGAAATATTTTCACAATAGGATAAATTTAATATTTTATCATTATTAAATATTTTATATTCCATTTTAGGAGATGATTTATTATCAAAATAATAATCTATTTTAAATATAGTTAAAGATTTATTTTCAGAAATATTATAAACTTTTTTAAGAATATTTTCACATTCTTTTAAATCTATACTAGTTTTATTATAAGAATTTTTTAAAATAATATTTGAATCATAAATTTCTGCTGTAAAATATTTATAATTTTTATTATTAAAATCACAAGTATTTTTTCCTATAAATTCTTCATAACTACTTTCATGAATTAATAATATATTTTCATTTATATCTCTTTCTAAACAATCTATATTTTCACATATTCTATTTATAGTTTTATAATATTTTTCTGGACATGTTTGAACACATGTTAAATTAAATTCATAATAATTTTCAGGACAATTTTTAATACATTCATAATTAAGTGATAAATAATTTTCTGGACAATTATTCAAGCATATTTTATTTTCATATAAATATAAATATTCTTCAGGACATTTTTCATTTTCATTTAAACAATAAAAAAATAAATTTTTAATATAATAATAAAATCTACATATACAGTGTTTATTATCATTACTTTTAATTTTATTTCCATCACAAGTTGATAAACATTGATTATTAAATATATATAGTTTTGATTCATCACATGATTTAACACACTCATTTTTATTAGTAATTAAATATGGATATTTTTCATTACATTCCTCATTTTCATTTAAACAAATTGTTTTATTATTTTCTTTATAATATTTATATTTACATTTACATATTTTATTATCCTTAATTAATATTGAATTATTTGGACATTTATTATAACAAATATTATCAAATGAATAAGGATATTCATCTTTATTACATTCTTTTAAACATTCTCCTTTTTTTTCTAAAAAAAATAGATGAGTTTTTGTGTCCTTACAATTTTCTTCTTTTTTTAAACAAATTGTTTTATTAGAATCATTTATATAAAATTTATTATTACATATACATAAATTTCCATCTTCATTTATATGAGTACCGTTTGGACATTGAGATAAACATTGAAAATTATAATAAAAATATCCTTTTTTACATTCAGAACAATTTGTACTACTATTTTTACATTTTAAACAAAAATCATGACATTTTTTATATTTAGATTCATTATAATCTATATAATATCCATCAATTTCTGTTGTATCAGGAAAACAACAACCTAAATTTGTTATATTTTCAAAAAAAATGTAACCACTATTGCATAATGAACAATTTTGTGATATTTTTGTTGCATCATTTTTACCTAAACAAATTTTACAACCTTTAAAACATGTTATTAATGTTGTATTACAAGGATATTTTGATATTATATCTCTTCTTTTATTAATATTTGTTCCTTTGAAACTAAAAATATTTGTTCCTAATTCTGTACTTTCAAAAGTAAAATTGTTATTTGAAGAATAAAAATTATTCTCACTCATTAGTTCACTATTAGAATATATTTTAATATTATTTGGAATATTATGTGGAATTATATAAAATTCTGTATGACTATTAAAAAAATTTTTTATTTCAGAAATTGATGATGAACTTTCTAATGATGTAAAAAAAGTTAAATTAATTTTTTCACAAATAAAATTATTAGTCTCATTACAAATAATTTTAACATTATTACATTCATAAGGAATATAAGAAATAATTATACCATTATATTCATGAGTAAAAAAAGAAGGATTACTTTCATATTCATGATAAATATGTGTACAATTACATTCAAAATTTTTTACAATTGTTTCATCATAATCTTCTATCTCTATAACTGTAATAAATTTAATATAGCCATCATAAGAAATTAATTCCAAAATAATTTCATCTCCTGAAAACATTTCAGTTTCCCAACTATTATCACCTCTAATTAGATTTTCATTATATATTGTATTTCCTATTTTTAAAGTTTCTAAATAATCATCATCTACATCTGACAAAATAATTTTAAATTTTCCTAAATAACTTTTAATAATAGAAATATTAAATAAAATATAAATAAAAATAATAAAATTTATTTTCATTTTGTTTGTTAATTATTATAGTATCTTTTATTTAAATTATTTTTAATTATTTGATAGATTATTTTTATTAAAAAATATGAATTAATTATTATTTTTAATTAGTAAAATATAATTAATTATATTTATATTTATTTTTATTTAAAAAATTTTAAATCTTAAATTTATAAAATATAATAAATATTAAATTTAAAAAAAATAATAATAATATGATAAAGGAAGATTATGATTTTGAAAAACAAGAAGATGAAGATTTACGTTGTCCAATTTGCAATTATTATTTTAGTTCAATGACTAAACCTTATTTATTACCATGTAATCATAATTTATGTATAAAATGTATTGATAATATTATTGAAAAAAAAATGTTATATTGTCCTATGTGTCGTAAACCTTTTTCTTTAGATGAAAAAAAAAATTTTAAAGTAAATTTTCCTTTTTTAAATCTTGTTATAAAAATTTTAAAAACAAAAATAATTTATTGTTCAAAATGTTCAAAAATTTATCATTGGACTGAACATTCAAAAATTTGTGATCAAAGTCAATTTAAAGAAACTAATGAAATTTTTGATGAATTAAAATTATTAGCTAAAGATTGTGTAAAAACAATGAAAGAATTATATGAATGTGAAAATTTAAAAGAAGAAAATTTAAATAAAATTTATGAGCAAATTAAAAATAATGAAAATTTTATTGAAAATACATTCTTCGAACAATGTAAAAAAATTTTAGAAAATTTTTTTCAAAATATTCCTGTTTTAAATAATTCTGATGATATTTATAATGAAATATTAAATTTTTTAAAAGTTTGTGAACCTATATTTAATATATTAAATTTAAATATAAATCTTAAAGAAATTAATTATGAAAATAATCAAAATTTTGACTTAAAAGATTCAATTGAAAATTTTATAAAAAATAAACCAAAAAAAGAAGTTGATATTACTTTAGAAGAAGGAAATAATTTAATTCATAATTGTATTGCTGGAGGAAAAATTATAACTGATGTTGATAGTGTAATAAATAATAATATTGATAAAAACATTAATAATGATGAAAATAATCTTAAATTTTATAAAAAAGGTTCAAGTGATTCAAGTAATAATTATATGACTCCAGGAGGAGAAGTTGAAAATAATATAGAAAATGATAAAATATCAATAATGAGTCAACCTAATATAAATTTAGGAAATGGGAATATAAATATTGAAAAAATAAATGAAATAATTTCTCAAATTTCAAAAATATCTGACAAAGTTAATCAAATATTAAATTATACACGTCAAGTTGAATTTACAAGTGAAACAATAAAATCTCAAATAACTCAAAATTATACAAAATATAATAAAAAAATATCAAGTGATTTAAATAGTATTTACGATAATATATCATTAAATCAAAATAAAGAACAATATAAATATCGTTATTTAATAAATTATATAAATGATACAAAAAAAATATGGATTTATGATATTTATACAAATAGATGTGATATAAAAAATTTTGATTTTTTACCTTATAATTTTAATAATACCTCATCTATAGATTATGATGAAAAAACTTTTTTAATTTATTATTGTGGAGGAATTTTCACAGAAAGTTCTTTATTTTCAAATAAAACAATAGTATCTGAAGATTTATATATTTTTCCTTTTTCAAATGGGTTGAGTGAAATGAATAATTTTATATCAAAATATAAAATACCTCATAAACGTTATGGACATTCTAGTTTATATTATAATAATAAATTATTTTTAATAGGTGGGAAAAATGAAAAAAAAAATTTCTTAAAAGAATGTGAATGTTATAATATAAAAGATAAAATATGGGAATTAATGCCAAATTTAAATTATAATAGAAATAAACCAACATTATGTTTATTTAATGAAAAATATTTATATTGTTTTCGAGGACCAGATGAAGAATCAAATTCATATATAGAAATGTTAGATATATATAATATAAATATAGGATGGAATGTAATAAGATTTGAAGATCCTGGACATTGTTTTTCTTCATGTATTTTTAGTGGAGCTTGTGTTTTAGATAACAGTCGAATTATTATTTGTGGAGGGTATGAAATTAATAAAAGTTATAAAGAAGAAAAAGAATATAAAACTATGATAGGATATACCTATATTTATAATGTTGTTACTAGAACTATATATAGAGGAAAAGATTTATTAAAACCTGCGATATTTAGTAAATGTGGGATTAAAAATTTTGATAAAAATAGAGTTGTTATTATTGATGATGAAAATATAACAAAAAAAAATTTTGGCGTGCATTCATATCATTTAGACCAAAATAAATGGACTTTTAATTAATATTTTTGTTATAAATATAAATTTATTATAAATAAATATATATAGAATAAAAAATCATAAAATAAATAAATAAATAAAAATAAAATAATTTTATTTTATTATATATATTTATATATTTATTAATTTAAAAATATTTATTAAATTTTAATTTTTAGGTTCATCTTCAAAAATATTTCCTCTTTTTTCGAAATAAATACTATTTAATAAGTCTAATAAATTACTCTTAAGATACTTTTTATCATTTTGTATAGCAAATGTTTTAATTAAAGTATATACATATGTTTTACAGTCAACTCCTTCTGCTTTAATTTCACTAATTGTAGTTAATAATGTTTTCATATTTTTATGTGGTTCATCCATTACATCATCGCCATAAATAATTTTCATTGTATTTATAAATAAATCAAAAGTATGATCAAGTAAATTTTGAAGAATTTTAGTAAAACTAAAAATTTTATCTAATATACTTAAAGCAACACCACTAAATTGTTTTTCACATAATGCAACAAATAAATATTTTTTCAAATCATTATATAAATTTATCCAATCTTCAGCATCACTTTCATTAAATTCTTGGTGTATAATTATACTATGTAAAATTAATAAATGATTACTTTCAAATCTTTCTAAATTTTCTAAAACATAATCTCTAAATATTCCAGCTATTTTTAATTGATTCCAAAAATAAGGAGCTCCACAAAATTTATATCTTTCAGTATAACAATTAATTGTATATTCATATTCTTCTGAAGATTGTTCAACTAAAAGAACTTCTTTTCTTATTGTATTATCTTTATATTCTATTAAAAGTTTCATATATTTTTTTGCTAATTCTGGATAATATTCTAATACTTCAGCGAGATATATAAAACCTATTTTTATTGTCATATGAGGAGATGGCAAAGAAAAGATATGGTCTATTATTGAGAGAAAATCATTTTCACATTTTTGAATTTCATTTATTCGATGATTAAGTTCTTCTTGAATTTTTTTATTTTCTTCTTCAATATGTGGGTCTTTTTCTATTCCTTCTATTCCATTTAAACTTTCTAATTTATTATGATTTTCTTCATTTTCATTTTCGTTATTATTTTCTTGAGGTTGTTCAACATTATTTTCTTCATTATTATTTTTTTCTTCTTCATTTTTTGATTTTTTTGATTGATTTGTTGCTTGTGATTTTTTTGATTTTTCAGATTGATGACTAATTTGACTTATATTTTCATTATCTTTTTTTTCTTCATTTACAACATTATTTTCTTCCCCTTCTACCATTATTTTATTTTTATTAAAATCATCATTATTTCCACTTTCCATTTGTTCTCTTTCAAATTTTTGTCTATTAAATAATTCAAGCATTTTGCTACAATAAATTAAAATTAGAGATAAAATTTCCCAATTGAACGAATTTATATGTTTAAAAATATTTTTATAATATTTTAAACAATATAAATAATCAAATCTCATTAATAAATTAATTAAATAAATCGATTTCATTACAATTACATCATTTGAATTAGTAATACCTTTTACAATTGCATCATTATAAAAATATACAATATCTTCATTTAATATATTTTCAGTTTCTTTTATATTATTCATACATTGAACTAAAATATGATAAAATAATAATTCATTTTTATTTGAAAATTTTTTTGATATTTTTTTTAAAATATTAAAATGATTTTCACTATTATTTGAAGTTAATGAAAAAATTATTTGACACATTTCATTTCTATACAAAGGATTTTTACTTATCATATCTAATACTTTATTTAAACAAAAATTAATAAAAATATTATCACATTTTTCTTTTGTATTTTCATGAATTGTGTTACAAATATTTAAAGTTGATTTCTTAAATCGAACCCAAGGAATTTCATTTTTATAAAAATTCTCAAAAAATTTACATATTAAATTAATAAAAGGAATTAATTCAGTTAAAGTTCTTGTAATAATTGAAATAAAATCTTTTTCTTTATCTTCATAAGCATTGAAAATTTTATTTAAATTATCTTCTGTGCATAAATCAATTTTTTCAAAGAAAAAGTCAATCACATCTTTATCTGCAGAATAATTTTTTAAATCCATTTCAATGTTTCTATCTGATTCTACAAAATTTTTTCGAATAATTAATCTAAATTCATTTTCTATATTTTCAACTTCTCTTGAATCATTTGTTAATTCATTTAAAATTCCCATTAAATTAACTTTTTCTTCTTTATTATTTTCGCTTGATTGTAATTGACTTTGACTTTCATTTACTTCATTTATATCATTATTATTATTATTTGATTTATTTTCACTATTTAAATTATTATTGTTATTTGAATTATCTAAATTTTTTGAATTTTCTATTTTTTTAAGTTGTTCTTGATTTTTATTATATTCTTCCATTGATTTGAAATTTTCTCTTTCAATAGCACAATATTTTTTATGATTATCTAAAATTTCTTCAAGTTTAACATTTCTTATTAAATCATCTTTAATTCTTTGAACTTCAATATCTCTAACTAATCTATTCGCAGTAGGTTTCATATAACTAGGTAAATTTTCTAATTCTTGATAATTTCTAAATTTATCAGTTTCATCATGTTTATTTAATAAAGTGACCTTTCTTTTAGTTAAAAATTTATATAACATAATCAAAAATTCAAAAGCAGCATTTGGTGATTTATTAACTATTTTATCAGGTAAATCATTTGGTAAAGGCATATTATATTTTCTTGTTAAAATATCTTTTAAATGAGCCCAATTTGATTGTCTTTCTCTTAATGATGATCCTGTTCCAAATTCTTGCATACTTACTCTATAATAAGGATCAACTCTATATGGTAAACTTACCATTTGTGGGACAGGATATCTACTTAATATTTCTGCTATTGAAAAACCATTTGCTACATCTTTTGAAATTGATTTTATTTTATATGATAAATCTAAACTTTGTAACCATTTAACAACTTCTCTGGGTAATTGTAAACGGTTTGTTTCACGAGCTACTTGAACTTTTTCTTCGTTTGTTAGTCTTGAGAATGGATCATTATTTTCAAAATTTGAATTATAAGATGACATTTTAATTATATTATTCTTTTTAATATATTTTTATTAAGTTATATTATTAATAATTAATTATAATTTTAATTATATAATTTAAATAATATATTTATTTAATATACTTTTTTTATATTTATAAATCAGATGTTTTATTTTTACTTTTATATCTTTTTTCTCTATCGGTTACTATTTCTGTTAATAAACTAATTCTTTTATCTAATAATTCTATTTCTAAATCAATTACTCTTTTAATATTTATTCTATTTTCATTTGATAAAATTAGTTCATAATAATATTTATCTAAAATTTTATCATATTCTTCTCGATAATATTTTAAATTTTTTAGCATAAATTTATATCCTGTATCATCATTTGCAGGAAGATTATAATAATGTCCTAATGTTCTATAATCATTTATTGTTAATCCAACAAAATCATTTTTTGCTAAATCAAAATTATTCACTTCTCCTTTAAATAAAATTTTTCTTTCATCTAATTCTTTTTTAAATTTTGAATGAAATAAATTAACTACAAAAGGTTCTAAATAAAAATTATCTTTAAATGTTACTCCATAAAATAATAAATATCTTGAATTTGGTTCTTGTGCACATTTCATTAATAATTTTTTATTACTTTCAATATTTTTTGTTGCATATAATTTAACTCCATCTTCAGTTATATTCCAATAAACATTTGAATAATTATTATTCATTTCTAATTTAAAAAAATCTAAAAAAGGAACAATACTACTTGTATTAAAAACTTCATAACTTTTAGAAACAGTTAAAATTCTGTATTTTACATAATTATCAAATATTAAATTATCATAATTTAATTGTTTTGTTAAATAATTATATTCTTCATCAATTGATTTTTTTGCCTGATAAACAATAAATCCAAATCTAGTTGGAGATAAAATATTTAATTCTTCATTTGTATATAATAATGGAAAATTATCTAAATTATCTTGAAGAGTATTAAAATATCTTTTATATAATTTATATATTTTATTTCTTTTATGAGAAAATAAATAATTAATTGATAGTGCAATAAAAACTTGCTCTCTTGTTGATTTTGTTCTAAAAATTTTATGAGATTCAGATGTTTCATTTAATAATAAATCATTATAAATTTGTTTTAATATAGGTGAATCATCTTTTAATAAATTATACATATTTTCAGATGTCATAAAAATATTTTTTGGAATTGTTATTAATGTTTCATTTTCTTTTATTGTGTCATTTGAATAAAAATTTTTATTATTATTTGATGTGTAATTTAAATATATTTTTGAAGAAATTGATATATTATTTTTTTTTGCCCATTGATATAATGTTTTATTATAAGGAATATTATTGTTATTTATGCAATAAATAATATTAAAAAATATATAAAAAATAAAAATATATTTATTTTTCATTTTATTTTTATATAAAAATATTATAAAATAAAAACAATATATTATAAAAAATATTCATTAATTCATAAATAAAAATGGGGATTGGGGATTGGGG
>JAEEGL015039159.1_pt1 | contig 15679 bp, 8 predicted proteins | sample 9134231 | NCBI WGS metagenome assembly JAEEGL01 (sample SAMN16246548, study PRJNA631951) | gut metagenome | biome: gut microbiome; feature: rumen; material: fiber-attached | host: Bos | place: Iran: Karaj | collected 2018-10
GGATGCCAAAGTCGGATTCCTGCTTTCGGGCGGTCTGGATTCTTCCCTGGTATGTGCAATTGCCGCAAAGAAGAGCGATAAGCCGATCAGAACTTTTGCAATCGGAATGGAAACCGATGCCATTGACTTAAAATACGCGAAACAGGTTGCGGATTATATCGGCAGCGAGCATACGGAAATCTATATGACTAAAGAAGAGGTGCTTTCTTCTCTGGAAGATGTCATCAGGATGCTCGGAACATTTGATATTACGACAATTCGTGCAAGCATGGGAATGTATCTTCTTTGCAAAGCCATTCATGAACAGACCGATATCAGGGTACTTTTAACCGGTGAGATTTCCGATGAGTTGTTCGGATATAAATACACGGATTTTGCCCCCTCGCCGGAAGCATTTCAGAAAGAATCCGAAAAGAGAATTCATGAGCTTCATATGTACGATGTTTTAAGAGCGGACCGTTGTATTTCCGTAAACTCCCTGGAGGCCAGAGTTCCTTTCGGTGATCTGGATTTTGTGGAGTATGTCATGAGCATCGATCCGGCCAAGAAAGTAAATGTTTATGGAAAAGGTAAATACCTTTTAAGACATGCATTCGAAGAAGGTGATTATCTGCCGTATGATATTCTGATGAGAGAGAAGGCTGCGTTCTCCGATGCGGTCGGACATTCCATGGTGGATGATTTGAAAGAATACGCGGAAAGCTATTATACGGATGAAGAGTTTGAGACACTCCGTCAGAAATACACGCATGCACAGCCGTTTACAAAAGAGTCGCTGTTGTATCGTGAGATTTTTGAAAAATTCTATCCCGGACAGGGGGACATGATTGTGGACTTCTGGATGCCTAACAAGGAATGGGAAGGATGTAACGTAAACGATCCTTCCGCAAGAGTATTGTCAAACTATGGTGACAGCGGAAAATAAAACAGATTCATCCGACGTCGTTTATTGACAAGAGAGCAAATACGGAGTATATTTATTTACGTATTGATGAAAGACAATGGCGTCTTTAGTGGGCGAAGTGCCCGCTAAAGACGCTTTTCTTATTTTCAGAGGAAATGTTAAAGGGGTTATTCATTAAGGAGGAAAAAGCATGACCAAGTACATTTTTGTTACGGGCGGTGTTGTTTCGGGCTTAGGAAAAGGAATTACCGCGGCATCTTTGGGACGCCTTTTAAAGGCACGCGGACTGAAGGTTGCGGCGCAGAAACTCGACCCGTATATCAACGTAGATCCCGGTACCATGAGTCCGTTCCAGCACGGTGAAGTGTATGTAACGGAAGACGGTGCGGAAACCGACTTAGACCTTGGCCATTATGAAAGATTTATCGATGAGGACTTAAACAAGTACTCAAACCTCACCACCGGTAAGGTGTACTGGAATGTGTTAAACAAGGAACGCAGAGGCGAGTACCTGGGATCCACGGTGCAGGTTATTCCGCATATCACCAACGAGATTAAAGAATTCGTATACCGTGTCGGTAAGAAGACGGAAGCGGATGTTGTAATTACCGAAATCGGCGGCACCATCGGTGACATTGAATCCCAGCCGTTTATTGAAGCGGTTCGTCAGATTTCGCTGGAAGTAGGACGTGAGAACAGCCTGTTTATTCATGTTACACTGGTTCCTTTCCTGCACGGATCCGATGAACACAAATCCAAACCGACACAGCATTCCGTTAAGGAATTGCAGGGAATGGGAATTAACCCGAACATTATTGTTTTGCGCTGCGATGAGCCGTTGGAGGAATCCATTTTCAAGAAGATTTCACTCTTCTGTAACGTAAAGGAAGACTGTGTCATCGAAAACATTACGCTTCCCGTATTGTATGAAGCACCTCTGATGCTTGAGAGATCCAATTTCTCATCCGTGGTATTAAGAGAACTTGGAATTAAGGCACTGAATCCGGACTTAAAAGAGTGGACGGAAATGGTGGAGCGGATTAAGAACAGCACCAAGAATGTCCGCATCGGTCTGGTCGGAAAATATGTGGAATTGCATGATGCCTATCTGTCGGTTGCGGAAGCACTTCGTCACGCCGGATACGCGCAGGATGCGCATGTGGATATCGACTGGATTGATTCCGAAGAACTTAAGGAATCCAATGTGGAAGAAAAACTCTCCGGTCTGAACGGAATCATTGTTCCGGGAGGATTCGGAAGCCGCGGAATCGAAGGAATGATTCTTTCCGCCAAATATGCCAGGGAACATCAAATTCCGTATTTCGGAATCTGCCTCGGCATGCAGATTGCAGTTATTGAATATGCGAGAAATGTTGCGGGAATTACGGATGCCAATTCGGGTGAATTCGATGAACAGTGTAAGCATAAAGTAATCGACTTTATGCCGGGACAAAGCGATGACATCGACAAGGGCGGCACGCTGCGACTCGGAGCATATCCCTGCGTGATTGCACCGGGTACCGTGATGAACAGATGCTACGAAAAAGAAGAAATCAGTGAGCGTCATCGTCACCGTTATGAATTCAATAACGATTACCGTGAGGTGCTGACAGAAGCAGGCCTTACTTTAAGCGGTCAGTCTCCTGACGGATTACTGATTGAAACCGTTGAACTTTCCGACAGACCGTTCTATGTCGGTGTTCAGTACCATCCGGAATTCAAATCCAGACCGAACAAACCGCATCCGCTTTTCAAGGGATTTATCGGGGCAGCGGTTTTGAATGCGGAATCCGGCAAATGAGTAAAGAAACAGTTTGAGAGGAAATACAGATGAGCATCCATGAAGAGTGCGGCGTATTCGGAATGATATCGGAAAATACTACAGATGTAGGTCAAATGATCTACTATGGTTTGTATGCACTTCAACACCGCGGTCAGGAAGGATGCGGAATCGTTGTCAATCATGACGGACTCTTCTCTTCGCATAAAGATCTGGGACTGGTGAGCGAAGTATTCGGAAAAGAGAATCTTGCAAAACTTCCGCAGGGTGAAATGGCGGTCGGCCACGTCCGTTACGGAACGACGGGAGCGAATAACCGAAGCAACTGTCAACCGATTGAAGTGAATCATCAAAAAGGCAGAATGGCACTTGCACATAACGGAAATCTTTCCAATGCGGCAAAACTGCGTGATGAACTGGAACTGTCCGGAGCGATTTTTCACACGACTTCGGATACGGAGACGATTGCCTATATTATTACAAAAGAGCGCATTAAATGCGGTTCCATAGAAGATGCACTTACAAATGCAATGGATATTTTACAAGGGGCTTATTCGCTTGTTCTGATGTCGCCCCAAAAACTGATTTGTGCAAGAGACCCTCACGGATTCCGCCCTTTGTGTTTCGGAAAAACAAAGGACGGGTCCTTTGTTGTTGCGTCGGAAAGCTGTGCGATTCATGCTGTCGGCGGGGAAGTCATTCGTGATGTGGAACCCGGAGAGATTCTTGTTTTCAGCAGACAGGAAAACGGAATTAAAATGCAGTCCATCCAGCGTCACTGCTATAAAGAAGAACGCAAGATTTGTATTTTCGAATATATCTACTTTGCAAGACCGGATTCCGTGATAGACGGAATATCGGTCCACTCCGCACGTGTCAGCGCCGGAAGGGAACTTGCGAAAGAACATCCCGTGGATGCGGATATGGTAATCGGAGTACCGGATTCAGGACTCGATGCTGCAATCGGATACAGTATTGAATCAAGAATTCCGTACGGTATCGGACTAATTAAGAATAAGTATATCGGCAGGACCTTTATTGCACCGGACCACAGACTGGATCAGGTTCGAATCAAACTTTCCGCAATAGAAGATGTGGTAAGGGGTAAAAGAATTGTATTAATCGATGATTCAATTGTCAGGGGAACCACAAGCGGAAGACTGGTGAAGCTTCTTCGCGAAGCAGGAGCAAAAGAAATCCATATGAGAATTTCCGCACCACCTTTCCTTCATCCGTGTTATTATGGAACCGATATTGATTCCGAGGAGCATTTGATTGCCAATAAGCATACCGTTCCCGAAATTGCCGAACTGATTGGAGCGGATTCACTCGGATACCTTCCGGTGGAGAAACTCGGATGTCTGATGCAGGAACGCTACCCGGATTATTTCAGCGGATATTGCAGTGCATGCTTTGACGGCAAATATCCGACCGAGATTCCTACAGATACCAAAAAGGATAGATTTGAAATGCCGCTTTCTCAAAAAGAGAAAAAGTAGCGAAGAGGTTAACAGATGAAATACACGAAGAAATTAATTCTGGAAAACGGAGAAGAATACTATGGATTCGGATTCGGCGCAGATGTGGAAAAAGTCTGCGAAATCGTATTTAATACATCCATGGTGGGATATCAGGAAATTCTTTCGGATCCGTCTTATACGTATCAGGCTGTTGTCATGACATACCCGTTAATCGGTAACTACGGCATGGCAAGCGAAGACTATGAAACGGAAATTCCGACCATCGGTGCACTGATAGTAAGAGAATACAACGATGAACCTTCCAGCTTCCGAAGCAGCAAAACGCTGGAAGAGGTTATGAAAGAGTATTCCATTCCCGGAATTCAGGGAGTGGATACGAGAAAACTGAATCGCAGAATCCGCGATCTCGGTTCCATGAAAGTACTTATTACGAGTGCATCCACTCCGGTGAATGAAGGACTGGATACCCTGGCAAACAGTGCTGTTCCTTCGGATGCGGTAAGCCTTGTAAGTAGGAAAAGGATTAAACTGTATTCCAAAGACAAGGAAGCAAGATTCGAAGATGAATTCCATGTGGTGGCGATTGATTGCGGAATGAAACAGAATATCGTACGCTCCATGAACCAAAGGGGAATCAATGTAATTGTGGTTCCGTGGAATACGGATTCCGAAACAATTCTTTCCTTAAATCCGGACGGAGTATTTCTTTCCAACGGACCGGGGGATCCGACGGATGTTCCGGAAGTTATTGAAACGGTTCGTCAGTTAATCGGAAAGGTTCCGATTTTTGGAATTTGCCTGGGCCATCAGATTCTCAGTCTTGCATACGGTGCAAAAACCTATAAGTTAAAATTCGGTCACCGCGGCGGAAACCATCCGGTAAAGAATCTGAAAACAAATTGCATAGAGATTACTTCGCAGAATCACTCCTATGCAGTGGAAGATGAAAGCATAAAGGATACGCCCCTTACGGTTACGCATGTAAATCTTCTGGACAATACCGTGGAAGGTGTTGAATGCGTAAAAGATTATGCATTCAGCGTACAGTATCATCCGGAGAGTGCACCGGGACCGCAGGACAGCGCATATTTGTTTGATGAGTTTATCAATAACATGAAAAATTTTCGTGAGCAGCAATAAAGGAAAGGCAAGAACATGCCAAAAAGAACAGACATTAATAAAATACTGGTAATCGGATCCGGACCCATTGTCATCGGTCAGGCGGCAGAATTTGACTATGCGGGAACGCAGGCTTGTCTGGCACTGAAGGAAGAGGGATACGAAGTTGTGCTTTGCAACTCGAACCCCGCTACCATCATGACGGATACATCCATTGCGGATAAGGTATACATGGAGCCGTTAACCCTTGAATACATTGCAAAGATTATCCGATATGAAAGACCGGATGCGATTTTACCCGGAATCGGCGGGCAGACCGGATTAAACCTTGCGATGCAGCTTGAGAAAAAAGGAATCCTGAACGAAACACGTACGGAGCTTTTGGGAACCAGAAGCGAAAGTATTGAGCGTGCGGAAGACAGGGAATTATTTAAAGAGCTTTGTGAAGAACTCGGAGAACCGGTTCTTCCGTCCGAAATTGCAGCCTCCATGGAAGAAGGCAGAAAAGCAATGGAAGACATCGGCCTTCCGGTAGTGCTTCGCCCTGCATTCACGCTTGGCGGTACCGGCGGCGGATTTGCCGAAACCGTGGAAGAGTTTGAAGAACTGATGAAGAATGCACTTTCTCTTTCGCCCGTGCATCAGGTACTGATTGAGAAAAGCATCAAAGGTTTTAAGGAAATCGAATATGAAGTAATGCGTGATAAGAACGATACCGCGATTACCATTTGTAACATGGAGAATCTGGATCCCGTGGGAATTCATACGGGAGATTCCATCGTGGTATGTCCTTCCCAGACACTGACCAACAAAGAGTATCATATGCTTCGTGACAGTGCCTTGAAGATTATCCGTGCTTTAAAGATTGAGGGCGGATGCAATGTGCAGTTTGCACTGGATCCGAACTCATTCCAATACTACCTGATTGAAGTCAATCCCCGTGTATCGAGATCGTCCGCACTGGCATCCAAGGCAAGCGGATATCCGATAGCACGTGTATCGGCAAAAATCGGTGTCGGCATGACACTGGATGAAATTCCCATTGCAAACACTCCGGCATCCTTTGAACCGGCATTGGATTATGTGGTAACTAAAATGCCGCGTTTCCCGTTTGACAAATTTGCGGATGCAAACAATTCGCTTTCCACACAGATGAAAGCAACCGGCGAAACAATGAGTATCGGAAGAACCTTTGAGGAAAGCCTCTTGAAGGGAATCCGTTCTCTTGAGATCGGATTGTATCATCTGTATCATAAAAAGTTCGACAATTGTAGTACAAATGAATTGCTGGATTATATTCACATCGGAACCGATGATCGGATTTATGCAATCGGTGAACTTTTAAGACGCGGAACTTCCATTGATGAGATTTTTGAACGTACCGCAATCGACCGTTTCTTTCTTCGTAAGTTAAAGAAGATTATTGAGATGGAAGAAGAGTTAAAAGCATATGAAATTTGCGGAAGGGAAAAGACACCGGAAACGGCGGAGCTTTTGTTCCTTGCCAAAAGAAAGGGTTTTGCCGATAAGGAAATCGCGAAACTCTGGAATAAAAAAGAAACGGAAATCTACGAGCTTCGCAGAAAGCTTCGCATTATGCCGGTATACAAGATGATTGATACCTGTGCATCGGAGTTTGAGAGTTATATTCCCTATTTTTACTCCACGTACGAAGAAGAAAACGAATCCGTGGTTTCCGACAAAAAGAAGGTTGTCGTACTGGGCTCCGGACCGATTCGAATCGGTCAGGGCGTTGAATTCGATTATTCAACCGTACATGCGGTTAAGACGATTAAAGCAGCCGGTTACGAGGCCATCATTATCAATAATAACCCGGAGACGGTTTCCACCGATTATACCTGCTCCGACAAATTGTATTTTGAACCGCTTTGCGTGGAAGATGTTATGCATGTCATCGACCTTGAAAAACCGCTCGGCGTTATCGCAACGCTTGGAGGACAGACTGCAATCAACCTTGCGGAACCGTTGCGGGATCGCGGAGTGCGTATCATCGGTACGGATTGTGATGCAATTGAAAAAGCGGAAAACAGGGATGCGTTTGAACATCTCCTGCTTCAGTTAAACATTCCGCAGCCGAAGGGCCGTGCCGTAACGAGCGTGGAAGAAGGCGTGAAGGCGGCGGAAGAAATCGGATATCCCGTTCTGGTTCGCCCGTCCTTCGTTTTGGGCGGTCGTGCGATGCAGATTGTTGCAAAGAAGGAAGCGCTTCTCGAATACTTAAAGACCGCAGTGGAAATTGATGTGGATAAGCCGGTTCTGGTGGATAAATATATCCGCGGAAAAGAAGTGGAAGTGGATGCCGTCTGCGACGGAAAAGACGTATTCGTTCCCGGAATCATGGAACTCGTGGAACGTACCGGTGTTCATTCCGGTGACTCCATCAGCGTATATCCGCCGTTCAGTCTTTCCGATAAAGTAAAGAGAACCATTCTTGAATATACAAAGAAACTCGGACTCGGAATCGGAATTATCGGATTGTTCAATATCCAGTTTATCGTGGATAAAGAAGAAAATGTATTTATCATCGAAGTGAATCCGAGATCTTCGAGAACGGTACCGTTTCTTTCAAAAGCAACCGGATTCTCCCTTGCGGATATCGCAACGCTTACCAACCTCGGTGTGGGTCTGAAGGAGCAGGGAATCCTCGACCGGTGCAGGGATGAGAATGCGCAGTATTTTGACAGCAGGAACACCCGGTATATCAAGATGGACGGAAGCTGGCATGCAGAGGATGAATGCGCATATTATCCGAAAGAGAAGGAACGCTATTACGTAAAAGTTCCCGCATTCTCCTTCTCAAAACTTCGCGGAATGGATGCATATCTCTCTCCCGAGATGAAGTCCACCGGTGAGGCAATCGGTTATGACAAGAAGCTTCATCGTGCGGTTTATAAGGCAATGATTGCTTCGGGATTAAAACTAAAGAATTACGGTACACTGGCAGTCAGTGTAGCGGACGAGGATAAAGAAGAAACCCTTCCTTTGGTAGAGCGTTTCTATAAGATGGGATTCAATATTGAGGCAACCACGGTAACCGGTGAATTCTTAAAAGAACACGGGATCAAGACCAGAATCCGTCACAAGCCCAGTGAGCATTCCGAGGAATTCTTAGATGATTTAAAAGCCGGATATGTAAGCTATGTGATTAACACCAGAGCCATTCTGTCAGGCAAACATTACGGAGACGGTGTTGCAATCCGTACCGTGGCAGCACAGAACAATGTTACGATGTTAACTTCCCTGGATACCGTAAGAATGCTTCTTGATGTACTCGAAGAAGTAACCATGGGAATTTCGACCATTGATGCAGAGTAAAGAGGGTATTTATATGAGATTTACAAAAATGCAGGGACTCGGAAACGATTATTTATATGTTTTCGGTGAAGTTCCGGAGAATATCGAAGAATTATCAATTAAACTTTCCAACCGTTATTTCGGACCCGGAGCGGACGGAATGATTTACATCTGCGCTTCGGACGTTGCGGATCACAAGATGCGTATTTTTAACGCGGACGGCTCCGAGGCTAAAATGTGCGGCAACGGAATCCGTTGTGTCGGCAAATACGTTTATGAAAAGGGCTATACCGATAAAAAAGAATTAAAAATCGAAACGCTTTCGGGAATCAAGACTTTATATCTGCAGGTTGAAAATGAAAGCACAGCCGCATCCCAAAGTACAAAAGGAATTGTAACAAGCGTAACCGTCGATATGGAGCAGGCAACGTTTGAGGATGAGAGGATGCTGAATGTTCGTGTCGGCGATGATACGGAAGTGGTACGTTTACTTCCGGTAAGCATGGGAAACCCGCATGCAGTAATCTTTACGGAAGATGCGCAGAATGCTCCGCTTAGCACGTTGGGAGCCGCGATTGAGAAACATGAAGCATTTCCGGGCGGTATCAATGTGGAATTCGTTCAGGTGATTTCTGAAACGGAACTTCGCATGCGTGTCTGGGAACGTGGAAGCGGCATCACGATGGCCTGCGGAACCGGAACCTGCGCAAGCGTTATGGCAGCAATCCGCAAAGGATACTGTAAATACAACACACCGGTAACCGTACACCTTGACGGCGGCGATCTGGTAATCGAGATAAAAGAAGACAACCGTGTATTTATGACCGGTCCCGCGGAGTTTGTTTACGAGGGCGAGACCGAAATCGAACTGCCGAAAAAAGACTGACTGAAAGAATATGCGTAAAGTAAAAGAATAACAGGAGTAACAGCCATGATTCAAATGAATACAAACTACAATAATCTGAAAGAGTCTTATCTGTTTTATAACATTGCCCAGAAGACGAAAAAATACCTGGAAGAGAATCCGGGAACGAAGCTTTATCGCATGGGAATCGGTGATGTTTCCCTTCCACTCGCGGATGCGGTTATCCGGAAGCTGCATGAGGCAGTGGATGATCAGAGTAAAAAGGACAGTTTTCACGGATACATGCCGGAATGCGGCAATCCTTCTTTGAGAGAGACCATTGCCAAATATTACGAAAGAAGAAATGTCATGCTTTCACCGGAAGAGGTTTTTGTATCGAGCGGTGCAAGCGATGAACTCGGAGATATTCTGGATTTGTTTTCCAGAGAATCCACGGCTCTGATTATGGAGCCGGCATATCCTGCTTATGTGGATGCCAATACCATGGCGGGAAGAAAGATTGTTCACCTTCCGTCCGGTGAAGAAAACGGCTTTCTTCCCGCACCGACCCAGGATTTGGAAGCAGATCTGATTTACCTTTGCTCACCGAACAACCCGACAGGTGCCGTATTTAACAAAGACCAGTTAAAAGAGTGGGTGGATTATGCGAACGGCAGGGGCGCAATCATTCTGTTTGATGCTGCATACGAGGCATTTATTGAAGAAGATCTCCCTCACAGCATTTTCGAAATCGAAGGAGCGAGAACCTGTGCCATCGAAATCTGTTCCCTGTCCAAAACAGCGGGATTTACGGGAACCAGACTCGGTTATACGGTAATTCCGAAGGATTTGGAACGCGGCGGAATGAATGTTAACGCCATGTGGGTAAGAAACCGCACCACGAAGACCAACGGAGTTTCCTATATTATCCAAAAGGGCGGTGCGGCCGTCTTTACACCGGAAGGACAGGAACAAATCCATAAAAACATTGCGATTTACAAGAATAATGCCAAGGTTCTGATGGAAGTACTTGATGAGCTGGGAATTACCTATTATGGCGGCAAGAATGCTCCGTATATCTGGATGAAATGTCCGAACGGAATGGGCAGTTGGGAATTCTTCGATCTTTTGCTTCACGAAATTCAGGTGGTCGGAACTCCGGGAGAGGGTTTTGGGGCCTGCGGAGAAGGATATTTCCGGTTCTCGACCTTCGGTGACCCCGAGGACACCAAAGTCGCGGCGGGACGCATTAAAGAATTATTGGGCAAATAGCGCAGAAATGCGCTTTTTTGCGTTTGGGAAGCAGCAAAAAATAATTGCTAGGGTCGTCGGTTTGTGCTATAATTTTCCCGTGATTTTAGCGATTTAAAGTAATAAAACTCACTCCAAAAGGAGGATATTTTATGTGCGGAATAGTCGGTTATAACGGCCCCCTTCAGGCGGCTCCCATTTTGCTTGACGGATTGTCAAAGCTTGAGTACCGCGGATACGATTCGGCAGGTCTTTCCGTAAGAAACGGAGAGAAGCCGGCGGAAATTGTAAAAGCGAAGGGAAGATTAAAAGCACTCAGCGCAAAAACAAACGGAGGCAAGGCATTAAAAGGTACCTGCGGTATCGGTCATACCCGTTGGGCAACCCACGGTGAACCCTCCGAGAACAATGCACATCCCCATCAGAGTGATGACGGGAATGTAATTGCCGTACACAACGGTATAATTGAGAACTATACGGAAATCAAGGACAAGCTTTTGAAGAAGGGCTACAAGTTCTATTCGGAAACGGATACGGAAGCCATTGTAAAGCTTGTGGATTACTATTACAAAAAATACAACATCGGCCCCGTAGACGCGCTTGCCAAAACCATGGTGCGTGTGCGCGGATCCTACGCACTCTGCGTAATGTTCAAAGACTATCCGGATGAAATCTGGGTAGCCAGAAAAGACTCCCCCATGATTATCGGAACAAAGGACAATGCCTGCTTTGTGGCAAGTGATGTTCCTGCAATTCTGAAGTATACAAGGGACGTATACTATATCGGAAATCTGGAGATGGCCTGCTTAAAGAAGGGGGAGGTTGCGTTCTACAACCTTGACGGCGAGCAGATTGAGAAACAGCTTACAACGGTAGAGTGGGATACGGAAGCTGCGGAAAAAGGCGGCTACGAGCATTTCATGATTAAGGAAATCCATGAGCAGCCAAAGGCGGTTCAGGACACCTTAAATGCGTATGTAAAAGAAGCGGATATTGATTTTACAAATGTAGGACTGTCCGATGAGCAGTTAAAGAAGTTCAGCCACATTCATATTGTTGCATGCGGAAGCGCATACCATGTCGGTGTTGTGGCACAGTATGTGATTGAGAATGTTGCAAGGATTCCGGTAAGAGTGGAACTGGCATCCGAGTTCCGTTACAGAAGTCCGATTCTGGAAAAAGATGCGCTTGTAATCGTCATCAGCCAGTCCGGTGAAACGGCAGATACGCTGGCGGCACTTCGCGAAGCAAAGAATCTCGGTGTATACACCCTGGCAATCGTGAATGTTGTAGGCAGCTCCATTGCAAGAGAGGCGGACAGCGTCATGTATACGATGGCTGGTCCCGAGATTGCGGTAGCAACGACGAAGGCTTACAGCGCACAGTTAATTGCCACGGAGCTTCTTGCATTAAAGCTCGGCTATGTAAAGGGTCTGATTGCCAAGGAAGATTACGAAGCATATCTTGCGGAAGCAAAGACGCTGCCGGATAAAATCACCAGGGTTTTGGAAGACAAGGAGCGTATTCAGTGGTTTACCGCGAAGTTTTCGAATGCGCATGACATTTTCTTTATCGGTCGCGGAATCGATTATGCTATCTGTCTCGAAGGCAGCCTTAAGATGAAGGAAATCAGCTATATTCATTCCGAGGCGTATGCGGCAGGTGAATTAAAGCACGGTACCATTTCCCTGATTGAGGACGGTACTCTGGTAATCGGTGTTCTTACACAGAGCGGACTTTATGAAAAGACCGTTTCCAACCTTGTGGAAGTAAAGAGCCGCGGCGCTTATCTTGCAGGTGTAACTTCGGCAGGGAACTACGGCGTGGAGGATACGGTAGACTTTACGATTTACATTCCGAAGACCGTGGAGATTTTTGCACAGAGTCTTGCGATTATCCCGTTACAGCTTATGGGATATTATATGTCCGTTGCGAAAGGTTTGGATGTGGATAAGCCGAGAAACCTTGCAAAGAGTGTTACGGTTGAGTAAAAGAAGAAACAAACTACTTATGTAGTTGAAATACAGCATGCTGAAACGCGTGCAGAATAATCAGAGAGGTAACAGAATGGTTAAAGCAGTAGTTGGCGCCAACTGGGGCGACGAAGGAAAAGGTAAAATCACGGACATGCTTGCGGAGAAAGCAGACATTGTGGTTCGTTTTCAGGGCGGTGCAAATGCGGGCCATACGATTGTAAACAAGTACGGCAAATTCGCATTGCATACACTCCCGTCAGGTGCGTTTTACAATCATATTACAAGTGTCATCGGTAACGGTGTGGCACTTAATATTCCGATTCTCTTCGGTGAGATTCAGAACATTATCGAGCGCGGTGTGCCGGCCCCGAAGATTATGATTTCCGACAGAGCACAGATGGTAATGCCTTATCACATCCTCTTTGATCAGTACGAGGAAGAGCGTCTGGGCGGCAAATCCTTCGGCTCCACGAAATCCGGTATTGCACCGTTCTATTCCGACAAATATGCAAAGATCGGTTTTCAGGTCAGCGAACTTTTTGACGATGAGCTTTTGAAAGAAAAAGTGGAAAGAATCTGCGGAATCAAGAATGTTACGCTTGAGCATTTATATCATAAGCCGTTACTGGATCCGGCAGATCTGTTAAATACGCTTCACGAGTATCGAGATATGGTAGCTCCTTATGTCGGAGACGTTTCTTCTTTCTTAAACAATGCTTTGAAGGAAGGAAAAACCATTTTGCTGGAAGGCCAGCTCGGAACCTTAAAAGATCCGGATCACGGCATCTATCCGATGGTTACGTCTTCTTCCACACTGGCTGCATACGGCGCAATCGGTGCAGGAATTCCGCCTTATGAAATCAAACAGATTATCACTGTTTGCAAAGCATATTCCTCCGCAGTCGGCGCAGGCGCATTCGTATCCGAAATCTTCGGCGATGAAGCGGACGAGTTAAGAAGACGCGGCGGTGACGGCGGCGAGTACGGTGCAACGACGGGGCGTCCCAGAAGAATGGGATGGTTCGATTGCGTGGCAAGTAAGTACGGCTGCAGACTGCAGGGCACCACGGACGTGGCATTCACGGTATTGGATGTTTTGGGATATCTGGATGAGATTCCCGTATGCGTGGGATACGAAATCGACGGTGAAGTGACGACCGAATTCCCCGTAACGCATATGCTTGAAAAGGCAAAACCGGTTCTTAAGAAGTTGCCCGGTTGGAAGTGTGAAATCCGCGGAATCAAGAATTATGACGAACTTCCCGAAGCTTGCAGAAATTATGTGGAGTTTATCGAGGAGCAGATCGGATATCCGATTACCATGGTTTCCAACGGACCGGGACGTGAGGATATCATCTACAGAGAGAGCAAACTCAGTAAGTAAAAAATGGTACCGGGTACCGAAGAAGAGGTGCCCGGTATCTTTATTAAAAAAAGAACGGTGACATGCATCGTTCAGAAGGTGTAACGATATGGACAGAGAAATGATTATCGTCCTCGATTTCGGAGGACAGTACAACCAGCTGATTGCAAGGCGCGTCAGAGAATGCAATGTATACGCCGAAGTTTGGCCGTATACGAAAAGTCTTGAGGAAATCAAGGCTGCGAATCCGAAGGGTATTATTTTTACCGGCGGACCGAACAGTGTATATGACGAAACATCACCGCATTATGATAAAGCGATTTTTGATATCGGTGTTCCCATCCTGGGTATCTGTTATGGTTCCCAATTAATGGCGTGGACACTCGGTGGGGAAGTAAAAACGGCCCCGGTCAGCGAGTACGGACACACGGATATCTCCATCTGGACACAGGCCGGTGCGGATTCCAAGGAACACTTAAAGAACTACTCAAGCAGCCTGTTTAAAGACGTAAATACGCATACATCCGTATGGATGAGCCATACCGATTATATTGCAAAAGCGCCGGAAGGATTCGTCGTAACATCACGAAGCAAGGACTGTCCCGTGGCTTCCATGGAGTGTGCGGAGAAGAAATTCTATGCGACACAGTTTCATCCCGAGGTAATGCATACCGAAGAAGGTCAGACGATGCTTCGCAATTTTGTGCTTGATATTTGCGGATGCAAGGGTGACTGGAGAATGGATTCCTTCGTTCAGACAAAGATTGAAGAAATCCGCGAGAAGGTAGGAAACGGAAAAGTGCTTCTTGCTTTATCCGGCGGTGTGGATTCTTCCGTTGCGGCGGTACTTCTTTCAAAAGCAGTCGGCAAACAGCTGACATGCGTATTTGTCGATCAGGGGCTTCTTCGCAAAGATGAGGGAGATGAGGTCGAGGCGATTTTCGGACCGAAGGGAAATTACGATTTGAATTTTATCCGCGTTAACGCGCAGGAAAGATTTTATGAGAAATTAAAGGACGTGGAAGAACCCGAGCGGAAACGTAAAATAATCGGCGAGGAATTCATCCGCGTATTCGAAGAAGAAGCGAAAAAAATCGGAACCGTGGATTTCCTTGCACAGGGTACCATTTATCCCGATGTGATTGAATCGGGACTCGGCAAATCCGCCGTTATCAAATCCCATCATAATGTCGGAGGATTGCCGGATTATGTGGATTTCAAAGAGATTATCGAGCCGTTGAGAATGCTCTTTAAGGACGAGGTAAGACGTGCGGGACTGGAACTCGGATTACCCGAATATCTGGTATTCCGTCAGCCGTTCCCGGGACCCGGTCTGGGGGTTCGAATTGTCGGTGAAGTCACTGCCGAGAAGGTCAGAATCGTGCAGGAAGCTGATGCGATTTTCCGCGAGGAAATGGATATTGCAAAGAAGACGGGAAAACTGAGCGCACTTCCGAACCAGTACTTCGCAGCGCTTTCCAATATGCGTTCGGTCGGTGTTATGGGTGATTTCAGAACCTATGATTATGCAGTGGTTCTTCGCGCAGTCAATACGTCCGACTTTATGACCGCAGAGTGTACGGATATTCCGTTTGCGGTTCTGCAGAAAGTTATGAACCGTGTGATTAACGAAGTAAAGGGCGTTA
>JAEEGL011312457.1_pt1 | contig 15678 bp, 11 predicted proteins | sample 9134231 | NCBI WGS metagenome assembly JAEEGL01 (sample SAMN16246548, study PRJNA631951) | gut metagenome | biome: gut microbiome; feature: rumen; material: fiber-attached | host: Bos | place: Iran: Karaj | collected 2018-10
CCTCTCTTCATGTGACTTCCTTCCTTGAATGCGTCATCACCGAGGGTGATGCATCCTTGGCGGGCCCGTCGGGATTCGAACCCGAGGCGTCTGGCTTAGAAGGCCAGCGCTATATCCTGGCTAAGCCACGAGCCCACTCTGAACCAGCCATCGTCTCATACGATTTAAAGGTTTAGTTGAGCACTGACATCGGACAATCCCTGACCGAGGGGCCGTTCTGCCCAAGGCGGACGCCTTTGAAGCGGTTCCGGCGATCATAAACCCAGCCTCTCGCGTATCGCGTCGAAATCCATGAAATCAGACAGAGAATCTGATCCGAAGAACATCATGGCCGCCTCCGCCACGCATATGATGCCCAGCAGGAGAAGCACCGGCCACAGGTTCAGCAGCTTGCCGAACAGCTTCACCAGAGCTTCCATGAAGCTGCATATCCCGTAGACTATCGCCCCTATGATCAAAGATAATACGATGCGGGGCCAGCCTTCCGACAGGAACGTCAGATCCACTGCGTCGGCTATCATGACGCCGTTCAGGCTTCCGAGCGAGATGTAGACCACCACCATCAGAAGCAAAGCTAGGACGGCGGAGAAATTGACGTTGCGGAAAGGCCTGACGATCAGCGCGAATGCGGTCACCGCGACCAGAACGGCGGCGAATGTGTTCCATTCCGAATAATGAGCTACGGCTTCGATGACCATGCCTATCCCGAAAATGAAACCGGCAGCAGTCAGAACGACGTATTTCCCGTCCTTGTCCTTGGCGTATCTGATGGCGATAGCCATCGCTAAAATGCCCCCGATGAGGAGTATCGTCTGAGGGAGATTGCTCTGGACCCATGCAACGGCTTCGTCGATTTCCATCGCATGCCAGATGGCGGCGCGACCTAATAATAATGCCGAAAAGAAGGAAGAATGCCGCCCGCGGGCGAGCGGCTTGGATTTCAGGCGATCCTTGTCCCTGCGGCAGGGGTCGCGCTTTGGTCATAAATGGCGACCGTGTTGAAGCACCATACTGCGTTGGCTTTCAGGCCCAGCGAAGAAAGCTTCAGATTCATCTTGTCCAGCGGGCGTCCGCTGGTGATGCGCTCGGGATTCTCCAGGATGAGTTCGTAAGATGTCGTTCCGGAAGTCAGGAGAATCGAAGCCTTCTTGGTGTTCTTCAGATTCTCGGCCGCTTTCTTCATCAGAATCTCCCCCACCAGAACCTTCCCTACTTCGAGGGGGCAGAGGTCGATGCTTCCGCATGCTATAGCATGGGGCTGTCCGGCGCGGTCACATGTGACCAATACTTTCACTGTGTCGGGGACGAAAAGGTCAGCGACATTTTTGGGAATTACAACCATCCATATTCACCTGTGCAATAATTATCTCCAACAATATTTATAATAATCGATTATCGGGTGGAATATTAAAATATTGATAGACGCAATAAACGTCATTGGATAATATTATAATACCTATAATGTCCACCAATAATAATCTTAAACAAGCACAATATTCCCTAAATTGGCTATAATACTATTGGATGGCATGGACGAATCGTTTGACCACAAGGAATCGCCTGTCCAGCAGCTGACATTCTCGTACGCCGAGAAGAAAGTGTGGGAAAGGATCCGGATGGACTACGCCGGGATCGCAGAGCTCCGCGCCGACAGCGGCAGATACAGCAATCTTGCCCTTATGCTGTCGGACCAGTGCCCATGGACCACCGAAATAGAGATATGCGGACGGAAGCAGACGGTGGACGGCTCGGTCCTGAAGCAATACTACGTCATCCTGGATGCCATATGCGGAATGGAAAAACCGGATCCTGAGAAGAAATACACCATAGAACGCTACCCTAAAAGGATCATAAGAGAAGCAGCCGTGAACGCCATAGTCCATCGCGATTACCTCATCGAAGCCCCTATAACAGTGAATGCCGATCTGGCCTCCGCGAACATAACCTCGCCCGGTGGCGTCTGGGTCCCCGACAGGAAGGACAGAGGCTCGATCGCAAGGAATTCTGGCCTGGCCAGGTTCTTCCGCGCGCTGGAGGGATTCGGCTTCCGCGGAAACGGGATAGCTTCGATCAAACACTGCTACAGGATGACGCCCCAAATGCCTTCCGCATCGTTCACCGGGGATCGCTTCACCATCAATCTGCCGGCCATCAGCGTCGTGTCCTCCGCGTATGAGATCCGCAAAGAGAAGATAGAGAACATAATAGCCGCATTCAATGGCGCATCCGTAAGCATGATAGCCGAGAACACGATGCTTTCCCCGCAGTACACGAGGCGCATCCTTAAGAGGATGGAAGGGGAGAAACTCATCTTCTGCACCGGATGCGGCAGGAAGAATGTCTATTATCTCTGCTCCGGCAAGGACAGCGGCAAGCAGAGCGGGCCGATGCGATGGATAACGGTTTAATCGCATCAGCGGATAAGGGCCCGATAACATGGATTCCATTTGCTGCAGGGAGGAATGCCTTTGACCAACGTCAGAGTAGGGCTTGTAGGCGCATGCGGGAGGATGGGCACGCTCATCATCCGCCGCGTGCTGGCCACCGAAGGGATGGAGATCGCATCGGCGTTCGACATCGTCAACATCGGAAAGGACATCGGAGATGTTGTCGGCGCGGGCGCATTGGGAGTCCCCGTATCGGATTCCGCGGATCTCGCCGCCGTCCTCAAAGAAAGCAGGACGGACGTCCTCATCGACTTCACCATTGCCAAGGCCACCGCCGTGAACGCCCCCGCCGCCGCGTCGGCAGGAGTCAACCTCATAATCGGCACCACCGGCCTCAGCGCCGAGCAGAAGACCGCCATAACCGACGCCGTCATAAAGAACAACGTGGCCGCGGTCATCTCGTCGAACTATTCGATAGGAGTCGGAGTCTTCTTCAAGCTGATCAGGGATGCCGCCGGCTATCTGGGCGACGAATACGACGTCGAGATAGTGGAAGCGCACCACAACCAGAAGAAGGACGCCCCCAGCGGGACCGCTATGACCGCGGCGGAGATCATCAGCAAGGCCATGGGCGGGAAGGACATCGTATGCGGAAGGGAGGGGGTCTGCCCCCGCGGAAAAGAGATCGGCGTCCATTCGATCAGAGGCGGGGACATCGTGGGAGACCACACGGTCATGTTCATCGGAAACTCCGAGCGCATCGAAATCCGCCACCAGGCCCATTCCAGGGAGATCTTCGTCGGAGGCGCTGTGATGGCCGCCAAGTGGGTGGTATCCCAGAAAAAGGGCGTCGTGTACGGCATGGAAGACGTGCTCAGCTGAAACCCCAAGCCGGCGGTCTGCCGGCCTTTCCTTTTTCGGAGGCGGATGATCCGCCGTACCTGCAGATGCTCCCTGACAATTCTTCGGACAGCCGTCTGCCTGGGATGATTCGGTACCAAAACTTTTTACCGTCCGTTTCGAATTAGTGGTTGAACTATACATCCAAGTGATATAATGGACAGCAAATACGCGATTATCGCAGCCATTCTGGTTGCGGCGGTCATGATTGCTGCCGCGTTCATATTCCTCGACAACGGCAACAGCAGTGAAAAGGAAGATGACGCGGATGCATCCAAGATCGCGGCTTCGTTCTCAGCCAATTACAGCGGATTCTTCGGGGAGAATTTCTATCTCGATCCCGGATACACTTCCAAAAACGCGAAAGACTATTATCCCAACGGTTCGACCAGCGGATACGGATCGAGCGACAATTCGTTCACATTCAAAGTTCTGGACTCGAAGAAAGACGCCAAAGCGGAGTTCGACACGAACAAAGCGGATTATACGGCGCAGATAGGGAAATCCGTCATGGGATCCACGATCAAGGGAGTATACTCCAAAGACAAACTGGATGACGCCATCGGATACTACAACAATTTCAACATGGGAACAGCTTCGAGCTACATCCATTACACCGGATACAGCGGCAAGACTTTCTTCGAGGGATACGTGTACCTCGCAGGCAAGATCATCGAAGGGAATGCTGACACCGACGCCCTCGCCAAAGCCATCTATGACGCCATCAAGAACCCTGCCGACGTCAGCAGAGCCAAGAAATATGTCGAGCCCACCCCTGTCCCAGATCCGACTCCCGCCGTGGACTACAAGGGAGTGGCCCTCCGCTGCTACAATTTCATCGATGAAGCCCAGAAGTATGGGTCCTCATCCAGCGGATACGCCGTCACCGAAGACAGCACCGCCATGAAAGCGAGGCTCGCCAGCTCGGACGGAAAATACTATGTGGACATGGAAGTCGCACGCGCCGAATCCCCGACGAAATTCGCCGCCGACAAAGCGGAAGCCGATTCGAAGATCGGAACCACCATCATGGGCGGCAAGGTCAATGCCATCACCGAAGCGGCAGGAGCCGATGCTGGATACGGATACTATTACAACGGCGGAAGCGTCAGCATAATGGATTACTCCTGCTACAAGGGCAATTATTACGCGCACCTGCACCTCAGATCTGCCACTGCGATCACCGACGACGTCGCGGCATCCATGGCCAAGGATCTCATCAAAGCGCTGACGGAATGATCCAAACCTCTTAAGGTGGGCGCCGATGGAAAGCGTTTTCGACAACACGGAGCAGGTCGAAGGGTACCATAAGCACGCTCTCAGGAAGATAGCTTTCATAGCTGCCGGAATGGCCGCGCTGGTCCTCTCGATCGGAGTCTCCGTGTCCATCGGCGCCCACCAGATCGATTTCGCCGAAGTCTTCGGCATAATCTGGGACAGGATCGCCGGAATCCAATACGAGCCGGGATCCGCCGAATGGTGGGACAGCTACATCGTATGGGAGGAGAGGATGCCCAGGGTCTTCGCCGCCATCCTGGCCGGGATAACCCTGTCCGTATCCGGAGTGGCCATGCAGGCGCTCCTCAGGAATCCTCTCGCCGACCCTTATACCACCGGCATCTCTTCCGGCGCGATGGTGGGCATATCCGCCGGCCTTGTGCTGGGGATGACCCTGCCTTTCCTGAGCGACGAGATGGGACTGATGCTGAACGCGTTCATGACCGGCATCATCCCCGCATTGGTGATCGTAGGCATCACCAGGATGAGGAATGTGTCCCCGGCCACCATAGTCCTCGCCGGGCTGGCCATGAGCTTCATGTTCGGAGCCTTCACGCAGCTGATAATGATGGGCGCCGAGGCCGAGAAATCGCAGGAAGTCTACAAATGGATGGTGGGCACCCTGAATTATGTGGTGTCCGACAAGATTCCGCTGATGGCCGCGATTACCGCCGCGGGAACGGCTTTCTTCCTGCTGATGTCCAAACAGCTGAATCTCATATCCCTCGGCGACACCGGCGCCAAAAGCCTCGGCCTAGACGCCGAGAGGTTCAGGAACCTCTGCCTGCTGGTGATGTCGTTCATGATCGCCGAGCAGGTCTCCGTGACCGGGATACTGGGTTTCGTCGGGCTGGTCGTCCCGCACATGACGCGCATGATCATAGGCGCGGACAACCGCCATGTCCTTCCGGCATCCATGGTGCTGGGAGCGCTTCTGATAGTTGTCTCGGACATAATAGCCAGGATGTTCCTGGACGGCATATCCGTCGGGGTGGTCCTGTCGTTCATCGGCGGCCCGGCATTCCTTGCGCTGATAATCAGACAGAGGCGTGATATGTGGTGAGCCGCTTCGACGACATGTTCGACAATTCCGGGGAGATACGCCAGTACAACCTGCGGATCTCCAAGAAGGTGATGTTCGGCGTCATCTGCATAGCGCTGGCGCTGGTGGCGCTGGGGCTGGAGATCTGCCTCGGGAAAGCCGGCATCGGCTTCATAGAATCATACACGATCATTTGGGACCACATAACGGGGAACATCCCCACGGATCCCGCCGGCATTCAGAAAGACGAGATAGTCTGGAACCTCAGAATACCGCGGGCGCTGGGCGCATTCTTCATAGGCATGACCCTGGCGGTGTGCGGCGCCGCCATGCAGAGCATAATGAAAAACCCGCTCGCGGATCCGTATACCACAGGAATATCATCGGGAGCCGGATTCGGCGCCATATTGGCCATCGCCCTGGGATTCTGCTTGGTCCCCGGGATTTCGGGATACAATGCCACGGTGATCAACGCATTCGCGTTCTCGCTGCTTCCGACATTGGCGATCGTCCTGATCTCCCGCTACAAAAGGGCGACTTCCACCACCATGATCCTGACCGGGCTGGGCGTGATGTACACCTTCAGCGCCATGACCTCGCTCCTGATGCTGGTCGCCGACCCGGAGGACCACAAGACGGCTTACGTCTGGAACATAGGGACGGTCGGCGCCATAACCTGGGACAATATCATTTACATAACGGCGGCCGCAGTCGTAGCCGTGATTTTCATGCAGATCATGGCGAAGAAGATCAACATCCTGGCCATGAGCGATGCGGATGCGGCCGCGCTCGGCCTCGACGCAGGCAAGGTCAGGGTTCACATCCTCATAGTCACGGCTCTGACCGTCGCGATGGCTGTCAGCTTCACCGGCAGCATCGGTTTCGTAGGGCTTCTCGCACCGCATGTGGCCAGGATATTCGTAGGCTCGGACAACAGGTATCTGATACCCGCTTCAGCGGCGTTCGGAGGAATGCTCCTGCTGTACTCGGACTGCCTGGCCAAATCGGTCGGGGTCACCGGAGTGCCCGTAGGCGTCGTCACTGCGGCCGTAGGGGGCCCCCTGTTCCTGTACGTCCTGTTCAGACACAGGAAAAAGATCTGGAGTCGAGGAAATGCGCATTAAGATAGATGATATGGAATTCGGATACTCCAGCGTGCCGGTGCTGAACGACATCGTCCTGGATCTGGACGGCCCCCAGTTCGTCAGCATAATCGGGCCCAACGGGGTCGGGAAATCCACCCTGATCCATTGCATGAACAAGGTGCTGAAGCCAACCGGCGGGACGGTGATGATCAACGGCGCCGACATCGGCGGGATGCCCCTGAAAGAGGTGGCCAAGATCGTAGGATACGTGCCTTACACTTCGACGGATTCGTTCCCGCTGTCCGTGGTCGATACCGTGCTCATGGGAAGGAGCCCCCACAACGGATGGAGACCCGACGACCGGGATCTGAACATAGTCTACAACATCCTGAAGATGCTCAGCATCGACGATCTGGCCATGAGGCCGTTCAATGAGCTGTCCGCGGGCCAGCATCAGAAGGTCATGCTGGCCAGGGGGCTGGCGCAGGACCCGCAGATACTCCTTCTGGACGAGCCCACATCCAACCTCGACATAAGGCATCAGCTGGAGGTCACCGGAATACTGAAGGAACTTTCGCGCGCCCATGACCTGCTGGTGGTCATGATAAGCCACGACATAAACATCGCCGCCAAATTCTCGGACAAGATGGTGCTCATGAAGGAGGGCACGATATTCTCCGTCGGAACCCCCGCAGAAGTGGTTACCGAAAGCAACATCCGCGATGTCTACGGCGTAGAATGCGAGGTCATCGATTCGGACGGTTCGCCCCATGTCATCCTGAAGATGCCGGTCGGATGGGAGAAAGGCATTCTGCCCGGCGGCCGCGCCAAGGAATGAACGGAGGGAGCGCTTGGAGATAGCTTTCATATCCGTGTCCACCCCGGCAGTGAAAGGGATCGTCGGGTACGCCAGGAAAATCAGAGGGCTCTGCCCGGACATATCATTCCACATCTACCACATATGCGGGGATTCTGAGGCTTCGAAGATCGACGCGGAGAAGCTGTGCTCGGACATACTGTCGTCGGACCTCCTGATCCTGGATCTGATGGGCGCAGACGGCGGCCTCGTGTCGAGAATGACCCCCGCCCTCCAGAGCAGCAGAGCGCAGAGGATTGTGATAAGCCGCCTCGGACCGGTATCACACAGGCTCGGCGGCTATGACGAAAAGAAATTCAGAACCGACCCCGAAGACGCGGGAAACATCGAGCTGTTCAGCCAATTCTTCCGCCGCTGCGACCCCGGGGACATAGATTCCGCCATGAATATGATATTGAAAAGGTATTTCGGCTATGGGATGCTGCCCGATCCGGCCGCGTTCTCCGACGCCGGGGACGTATACATCAAAGATCCCATGACCGGACGCATTTTCCATTCCTGCCGGGATTTCATGGCCGGAAATGAAAGATGGATAGACGGCAGAAGGAAGGTTGCCCTCCTGTTCAACGGGAGCAACTACCCTTCCGACTCCTATTCCGCGCTTTCCCAGGTCATGTCGGGGATCGGAGAATTCGCGAACGTACTCCCCGTCGCTTTCAACAGATACGGCTGCGAAGACACCTCGAAGCTCAGGGAGCTGATCGGCGATGAACCCGATCTGATCGTCGCTTTCATGGGATTCAGATTCATTTCGGGGCCGATGGGCGGGAGCAGCGCCGCCGCAATGAGGTTCATAAACGACATGGACGCGCCGTTCCTCAGGCCCTGCTTCATCACCAGATCCACGAGAGAGGAATGGATGGGACGCGCCTCCGGATTCCAGACCATGGAATTCATGATCAACGGATTCATGCCGGAATTGGACGGCGGTATATGCATATTCCCGGTCGGAGCCAACGAGGAGACGGAATCCGCCGGCGAATGGGGGATCACGCTGTCCGAGGTCAGGATCATAGATGACCGCCTGGATCGGCTGGCAGGCAAGATCAGAGGGCTGCTCAGGCTCAGAGACCTCAGGAATTGCGACAAAAAGATAGCCATAATCGGATACAACTATCCTCCGGGAGAAGGGAATCTGTTCGGAGGGTCGTTCCTGGATACCCTTGGGTCCATAGCGGACATATCCATGCTGCTGCATGACAGCGGATATCGGACGGAGCCCATATCATCCGGCGAGCTTAAGCATGAATTTCTGGACGGGGGCCTGCTGAACGATCCCCAATGGATCCCTGCTGGCCGCAGCAAGGAGATCGCATACTTCACGCAGAGCAGGCACCCGGAATCCGTCGAGGACGCATGGGGGAAACCTCCCGGGAACGTCATGGCCTCCGGCAAAGGCTATCGCATCCCCGGGATCGTCAGAGGGAATCTGTTCATTGGTATCCAGCCGCCGAGATCGGGCGATCGGGACGGCTCCAAGTCATACCATGACCCCCATATGCCGCCCCACCACCAGTATCTGGCGTTCTACGAGTGGGTCCGCGACGAGTTCGGAGCCGATGCCGTGATACACATCGGCACCCACGGCACGGCCGAATTCCTTCCGGGAAAAGAGAATGCGATGTCCGGGAATTGCTTCCCGGATATGATTCTGGGCGATGTTCCCCACTTCTATCTCTACTATGCGGGCAATCCGTCCGAAGCCATGATCGCGAAGCGCCGCTCCCATGCCGCCCTGATCAGCTATATGCCTCCGCCGTTCGTAAGAAGCGGCCTCTATGGGGAACTGTCGGAATTGGAGGGCCTGATAGCGGAATACCGCGGAAGCCTGGTCGCCGATCCGGGCCGCAGCTCCGGCGTGAAAGACAGGATAACCGAAGCGGCCGGAAAAATGCGCTTCCCCGAGGACATAGACGATCTGGAGCATGAGCTGGAGGACATCCGCGCATCGCTGATACCCAGCGGGTTCCACAGATTCGGAACGGGATTCTCGCCCGAAGAGGCGGAAGAATTCGCCGTTCAGGCCATGAGATTCCCGCATGAGGGGTCGAGGCCCTTGGAAGAGATCCTCCGGGAAAGAGGCCGCGATCCCGGATGCGCCGAAGAGATGTTCCGCGCATACAACAGGACGCAGACCGCGCCCGAGGGGATCGCGGACGATCCGGAGATGGTGGCGGCCCTGAGGACCGAACGCTCCATAATGGAATGCGCCCTCGGATGCCGCGAGAACGCCAATCTTCTGAGGGCATTGGACGGAAGATTCATAGATGCGAAGCTTGGGGGCGATTCCCAGCGCAACCCGGAGATCCTGCCTTCCGGATACAATATAGTGCAGTTCGATCCCCGCATGGTCCCCAGCGAATCGGCGTTCGAAAGAGGGAAAGAGGCCGCCGAGAATATCATAGAGCTTTACAGGGCCGACAACGGCGGGAAATATCCGGAATCGGTGGCCATAGTCATGTGGGGCCTGGAGACATCCCGCACCCAGGGGGCGACCATCGGGCAGATCCTCCATCTTCTGGGTTTCAGGATGGTAAGATCGGCAGGCGATTTCGAAAATCGCTTCGAGCCCATCCCCTATGAGGAGCTTGGGAGGCCCAGGATAGATGTTGCGGTGACCATCTGCGGCTTCTTCAGGGACATGTTCTCCAACTTGGTCGCCGGGCTCAGCAGGCTGTTCGCGAGATTGAATGGCCTGGGAGAGAGCGATGAAACCAGCTATTTCGCAAAGCATACCCGCGAAAACTACTCATACCTGATCGGAGAGGGCTATTCCCGGGAAGAAGCCGAAGACCTTTCCGTCTGCAGGCTGTTCGGACCCGGGGAAGGGCTGTACGGCACCGGAGGCATCACCGACGCCGTAAACTCCGGCTCATGGAAAGAGGAGAGCGAGCTTTCAGACATTTTCTCCGCTAACATGGGGCACGCATACTCCCTGAGGTTCCGCGGCAGGGATGTGCCCGGCCTCATGAGGGCAAACCATTCCCATGTGGACGCGGTCTCCCAGATGAGGGACATGGAAGAGCGGGAGCTGATAGATCTCGACCATTATTACGAGTTCTTCGGAGGGCTTTGCAAGACAGTGGAATCCGCCCGCGGATCCAAAGCCGCGATGTATATCGCCGACACATCCGGGCCGAAAATCAGGACCTCCGACATCAGAAGGTCCATTGAGCACGGCATTAGAACCCGCCTTCTGAACCCCAGATGGATAGACGGGATGCTGGATACGGATTACCACGGCGCGCAGCACATCAGCGATCGCTTCGAGAACGTCCTCGGGCTGGCTGCCACCACTGGAGCCGTGGGATCCGGCGTGTTCAGCGACATGGAAGCGTGCTACATAGCCGACAGGGACATGAGAAAAAGGATCAGGGAGAACAACAACTGGGCCCTTATGTCAATGATCCGCAGGCTTTCCGAAGCGCATTCCCGCGGATACTGGGATGCGACGGATGAGGAGCTGGATGCCCTCAGGGAAGCTTATCTGGAATCCGAGGAACTGGCGGAAGAGGAATCTGATCGCGACAATGACGCATGAATGCAGCCGAAAAAGGCCTTCAGATCCCCTTCGGCTATCTGAGCATTAGTAGAGTATGCCTGGACGCTGACGACCGCATCCTCTTTCAGTCCGGCGCAGTAGATGAATCCGCCTTTGGATCCCATCATATCGAAATTGTTGAGGTATCCGATCCATCTGTCGAAACCGAAATCATCCTCGATGGGCTCCGGCTGCCCCATAGGAGTCGGCCTGCTCTTTGACCTGACGAATTCGGCCCTCTCTTCGAACTCGGAATCCGCATCGTCCCCTCTGGAGAACATGACGACGCTGGCGCTCACATACCTGCTTGCGACCTCATGCGTGGATATCGACAGGTTCCCGTCTGATTCCCCGTCCAATTCGAACTCCCCGAACAGCCCGCGGTAACCGCCGCAGAACTTTTGCATGGCGATTCTGAGATCCATATGGCTGGTATGTCTTCCTCTCCGTAAAAGGCTTCTTTTCATTCCGGCAGCAATCAAAGCCGCTTAAATATCTGTTAGGACGTATGCTCCATCCAGATATCATGGACAGAAAAATTCCTGTAATCGTGGCCATCATCGCGGTGGCCGCGGTTGCCATAGCCGCTTTCGTTCTGCTGAGCCACGGGGAAGAGAAAGGCCCTTCCGACAACACTGATTTCGATGAGGCTTCAGGTGCCCTGCTCGTATACGGAAATTCGAACGGCGACGGCTTCCTTGATCAGAAAGATGTGGATGAGATCCAATCCCTCATCGGTTCGGGCTCATACAAGAAGATGGCGGACGCGAACATGGACGGGAAAATTAATGACAGAGACCTGTCCGCAGTCAGGAATCTCATATCCGGACAGCCATCCAAGCTCTTCTATCTTGACAGAGCCGACGGGGCGGTCTCCGTGGACTATCCGATAACATCGTTCATGGGGATACATCAGTTCGTCCTGATCCCGATGATGGCGATAGGAGCGCTGCCTTACATGGACGGGTACACGTTGTCGCCGTCCGGGGTATCGGCCGCAACAATGCTCCAGGAGCTATACGACAAGGAATCGAACGTGAACACCAGCTACAACATGGTGGACGTCGAAAAGCTTGCCAGCCTGCCGGAAAAGCCGAAATACATGATGACCTACAGCAAATCGCTCAGCAACGAGAACAAACTGGAGAAAAGCGGGATCCAGATTGTCCATCTGGGTTTCAGCGGGTTCAAAGAATGCGTATCCGCCATAAGAACCGCGGGATACATGCTGAACCTTGCCGACAGCGCGAACGATTACGTCGCATTCATACAGAAAGTCATCCAGGATGTCGACAGCAAAGTCATCTCGAAGATCGGCGAATCCCAGAAGAAATCGGTTCTGTGCGGTTATATGACCAATTGCATCGACTATCTCAACGGAACATATACGCCCATGGCCATGGCGGCCGGAGCGAAGGCGGCGATATCCGAGACGAACATGGATAACGTCTATGTGGAGTTCAACCGCGGGGACGAATGGATACTCTCGATGAACGAAGACTATTTCTTCTACATGAATTCGTGGGGATATGCGGACCATGTGGATCTCTCCGAATACTACAAGAAAGCCGCGGACTATTTCACCACCCTCAAGTCTTATAAAGACGGGAAATTCGTGGTGTTCAACTCGATCATGCCTGCGGTGCTCACCGTCGCCTACATGGCGGAGACGCTTTATCCCGAGTATATGGGCGAAGGATACGGAGACTCGGTGAATCAGGAGTATATCAGCAGATTCTTCCCCGGATTCTCCGGAAGCTTCAATGCGGACGACTACGATTTCGTCATCACATATGATATGGTGAAGGATCGGCTCTGAACCAAATGCCCCTTGGGGGCCCTTTTCCATTCGGGCGGGAACCTTTTTGAGATTGTTTATGAAACGGTTTCAAGAACGGTCTTCGGTTCCCGCCCCGCTTTCCTGACCGGATAATCACGGCCATCATAGAGTCTGGATTTGAAGCTCCAGATCGCAGCAGAATCCGAAACAGGAAACATCATGTTAGGGCCAGAACTGAAAAGAAGAAAAGGGCTGGGGGCCCTGCGGAGGGCCCGGACCAGCGTTAATTGATTTCGGATTGCTGCAGTCATGCCGTGACGCGGAACAGCAACCCGTCGCCGTCTCCCGTGTACAGATAGCCGGCGAGGGCCTTGGCTGTCCTCGGCAGCGGCTTCACGCTCTCGTCGAAGAAGGTGAGCCCATGGAACGCGTCGGAGCCGATCGATGCGACGGAGCTCCCGACGGCCACCGAGGCCAGCGACATGCATCCGTAGAAAGCGCGGTCGCCGACGGTCTCCACCGAATCGGGGATAACGGCTTCCGCGAGGGCCGGACAAAGAGAGAACGCGCACTTCCCGACGGACACTGCGGAATCCGGGATGGAAACGGAGACAAGAGAATCGCAGCCGTAGAACGCATATGCCCCGATCGTCTCCAGGGAATCCCCGAAATCGACGCTTTCCAATGCGGCGCAGCGGGCGAACGCCTTCATGCCTATCTCGGATACGCTTCCGAGGTCCGCCGAGATCAGGGATTCGCATCCGTAGAAGGCCTTGGGGCCTATATCGGTGACAGGATAATCCTTCCCGCCGTAGGATACCAAGACCGGGACAGACAGGTGCACCACCGGCTCAGAGAAGCTGACCAGGGTGGCATCCGCATCGCCGGACCAGTCCACCTTGAAGACAAGCCCGCCTGAGACGAACTCGAAACCGTCCGCCACGCGCTGGAGAACGCAGCAGCGCCCCTCGTACGCGTGCCCGCCCAGGCCAGCCGCCGTGCATTCGAGGACGTTCCCTTTCTCATCCAGGAACCTGAGCCCGTGGAACGCGTTCTTCCCGATGTAGGACACGGAGCCCGGCATATCTACGCTGGACAGCGCAGTGCAGCCGCTGAACGCGCTCTTCCCGATGGACGCGACCGAGTCCGGGATGGAGACGGAGGCAAGGGAACCGCATCCGAAGAAAGCGTACGCACCTATCTCCCCGAGGGAACCGCCGAAGCTGACGCTTTCCAGCGACCCGCAGAGGGCAAAAGCCTTCATGCCTATCTCGGATACGCCGCCCAGATCGGCGGACACCAGCTCCGAGAGGCCGTAGAAGGCCCTGAGACCTATGCTTGAGACTGTGTAGACCTTACCCCCATATGATACCGCCGCAGGTACCGCCAGATGCGCCATCGGCTCGGAATAGCCGATCAAAGTTGCATCCTTATCGTCAGACCGATCCAGCTTAAACACTAGCCCGTCAGAGACGAATGATGTGCCCGTCACCCGAATCAGCACGCCGTTATGACCTTCATAGGAGAATCCCCTGAGACCTTCAGAAGTGCGGGGGAGGACGTTCCCGCTCTCGTCCAGGAACTCGATCCCGTAGAATGCATCCCGTATGATGGACGTGACCGAATCCGGGATATTTATGGATGCCAGGGAGGTGCAGTTATAAAATGCTCTGCTATCGAGGTACTTGACCGAGTTCCCGATTTCTACGGAGGCCAGGGAGCGGCAGTCGGAGAACGCTGCAACCCCAATTACCGTGACCGAATCGGGAATGGTGACGGAGGCCAGGGAGGTGCAGCGTTCGAATGTGCGAGAATTAATAATGGTGATCGAGTCCGGGATGGTGACGGAGGCCAGGGAGGTGCAGCGTTCGAACGCGTCGTACCCGATGCTCGTGACCGAGTCCGGGATGGTGACGGAGGAGAGGGAGGAGCAACGGGAGAACGCGTAAATCCCGATTATGGTGACCGAGTCCGGGATGGTGACGGAGGTGAGAGAGGAACAGTTATCGAACGTGTAGTCCCTGATTTCCTTGACCGAGTCCGGGATGGAAATGGATGTCAATGAGGCGCAGCTCCGGAACGCGTTTTTACTGATTTCCGTGATCGAATCGGGGATGGTGACGGAGGACATAGAGGTGCAGCGTTCGAACGCGGCGCTCCCAATGGACGTGACCGAGTCCGGGATGGTGACGGAGGACAGGGAGATGCAATCATTGAATGCGGCGCTACCTATGCTCGTCGCCGAGCCTTCGAAACGGACAGACTTAATGGAATGGCCCCAGGGCCCGCATAATTGACCGCTGAAATAATAGTCATACATCTCGCCGCTGCCTGAGATGACCAGATTGCCGGCATCGTCAAGCTCCCATATCAGATCGTCCCCGCAGGTGCCGGATTGGGCTCCGTCCGAGCCGTCCGAATGCAAGGCTATGGCGAATGCCGCCGCTGCCATGATCACCGCAGCGGCGGCGATGATGCGCCAGATTTCGCTTGATTTGATATTGCAGAAATACCCCATGGAATTCGTATCGCCCCATGCGTTTATAACCGTTCCACCGAAGGGTTGCTGCCGATCGCGGACTGAGTGCGCCCTCCCTTGCGCGGAAAGGCGTGAGCCCGGACGTGCGGATCGGAACAAAGAGGGAATGCCCGAATCTGCCGCATGGCCCTCGGCTGAAAACAGTGGCAGCGGGCCAAGGCTGAGAAAGAAAGGGACTGGGGGACCCTTTTGCGGGGCCCGTCCCAGCGTTTTAATAAGTATCGGATTGCTGCAGTCAGGCCATGGCGC
>JAEEGL012447354.1_pt1 | contig 15678 bp, 15 predicted proteins | sample 9134231 | NCBI WGS metagenome assembly JAEEGL01 (sample SAMN16246548, study PRJNA631951) | gut metagenome | biome: gut microbiome; feature: rumen; material: fiber-attached | host: Bos | place: Iran: Karaj | collected 2018-10
CCGAAATCCATATCGGATACGAGCCATCTCGAATCCCATTTTTTGATAACGCCGACACGGAGACCGTGCGGATTAACTTTTTGTCCCATAATTCGTTTTAACTCCTCTCCGATTATTCTTTTTCCTTAAGAACGATGGTGACGTGGCTCGTTCTCTTAAGGATTCTGTCCGCGCTTCCCTTTGCTCTCGGCTGTATTCTCTTGAGCGTAGGTCCGGGGCATACGAAGCATTCGGCAACGTAGAGCTTTTCGGGATCCATGTTGTAGTTGTGCTCCGCATTCGCTTCGGCGCTCTTGAGTAGCTTTATAAGGTACTCGCTCGCGGCTTTGGGTGTATTCTTCAGGATACCCATTGCATAATCAACTTTTTTGCCTCTGATGAGGTCAAGGACGATGCAAACCTTGCGGGGAGATATCCTGGCGTATTTTAAATATGCTCTTGCTTCCATTTGAAGTGTTCCTCCCTATTATTTCGCTTTGTCCTTGGTACCCGCATGACCCTTGAAGGTACGAGTGGGCGCAAACTCACCGAGCTTATGACCGACCATATCTTCTGTAATAAATACGGATATGTGTGACTTGCCGTTGTGAACGGCTATTGTGTGACCGACGAATTCGGGATAAATCGTAGAAGCTCTTGACCAGGTCTTGATGATCTGCTTGTTGTTCGCCTCGTTCATCGCAACTATTCTGTTGTAGAGCTTTTCTTCGACAAACGGTCCTTTTTTCAGACTTCTTGACATTGTTTTTTCCCTCCTTCTTACTTACTGTTCCTGTGCTTTACGATGAGGCGCTCGGTCCTTGCCTTCTTGTTTCTCGTCTTATAACCGAGAGCGGGTTTGCCCCACGGTGTTACGGGAGAAGGACGGCCGATCGGTGATTTGCCTTCACCGCCGCCGTGCGGGTGATCGCACGGGTTCATGACGGAACCGCGGACCGTCGGACGTACGCCGGTGTGGCGCGTCTTACCGGCCTTGCCGAGCTTGACGTTCTCATGCTCGAGGTTTCCTACCTGGCCTATCATCGCCTTGCAGTCAAGACCGACTATGCGGACCTCGCCGCTCGGAAGTCTGATCTGGGCGACGCCGTTTTCCTTAGCCATAAGCTGAGCGGCGGAGCCTGCGGACCTTACGAGCTGGGCGCCCTTGCCTGCGTAAAGCTCAATGTTGTTTATGAACGTACCTACGGGTATGTTGGCTATCGGAAGGACGTTGCCGGGTTTGATGTCGGCGTCCGCCGAGGAGTATATCACGTCGCCGACCTTGAGTCCGAGCGGAGCTATGATATAAGCCTTCTTGCCGTCCTCATACTGGATGAGGGCGATGTACGCGGTACGGTTGGGATCGTATTCAACCGCGGTGACGGTCGCCGGGCGCTCGTCCTTACGCTTGAAATCTATGATCCTGTATTTCTGTTTGTTGCCGCCGCCCTTGTGACGAACGGTTATTTTGCCGTAGCTGTTTCTGCCGGCGTGTTTTTTCTTTGTGAAGATAAGACTTTTCTCCGGAGTTGTCTTCGTTATCTCCTCGAAAGACGGAGAAGTCATATGTCTTCTGCCCGGAGTTGTGGGCTTATATTTCTTTACAGACATTTTTTACCCCTCCTTACATGATTCCGTCGAAGAACTCTATGGACTTGGAATCGGGCTTAAGCGTTACTATCGCCTTTTTCCAGCTCTTCGTGTATCCGCTGTGGACACCGAGTCTCTTCGGTTTCTTTTTAACGTTTACTACGTTGACCTTTGCGACCTTTACGCCGAATACTTTTTCAACAGCCGCGGCGATCTCGGGCTTCGACGCCTCGGGAAGCACCTCAAAGCTGTACTTCTTATCGGCTATGTCGTTCATCGTCGCTTCAGTGACTATCGGTCTTATGAGAACATCATATACTGTTTTCATGCATATACCTCCGATATCTTGGCGGCGGCTTCCTTGGACGCTACGAACGTATCGGCATTGAGAACGTCATATACGTTTATAGTGTTGTACTGAGCCGTCTTGACTCCGGGAATATTTGCGAAGCTCTTTATGACCTTTTCGTCAATGCTGTCAAGGACTACGAGAGCCTTCTTGCCTGCGCCGACAGCAGCGAGCATATTCACCATTGTCTTGGTTTTGTATTCGTCCGTCGCGATAGCGTCAACTATCACCAGGCTTTCGCTCTTAGCCTTCTCGGAAAGCGCCGAGCAGAGAGCAAGCCTTCTGACCTTCTTGTTGAGGTCTGTGCGGTAAGATCTCGGTTTCGGTCCGAGAGCTACGCCGCCGTGCGTCCACTGGGGTGAACGGGTCGAGCCCTGTCTGGCTCTGCCTGTTCCCTTCTGTCTCCAGGGCTTCTTGCCGCCTCCGGAAACCTCTGTACGGGTGAGAGTGGACTGCGTTCCCTGTCTCTGGTTGAGCAGGTATGCGCGTACAGCCGCATGCATGACGGCTGCGTTCGGTTCGATCGCGAATACGGAATCGGCAAGCTCTATTTCGCCTGCGTCCGCGCCCGTCATCGTAACTACTTTAAAATTAGCCATTGTTGTATCCTCCTCCCCGCTTATTTAACAGTGTTGCGTATGAACACTATACCGCCTTTTGCGCCGGGAACAGCGCCCTTGACGGCTATGAGATTTTTCTCGGCGTCAACCTTAACGACTTCAAGGTTGAGTATCGTGACCTGCTCCGCGCCGTACTGTCCTGCCATCTTCTTGTTCTTGAAGATACGGGACGGGTCGGAGTTGGCGCCCATTGAACCGGGCTGACGGTGAACGGGTCCTACGCCGTGCGTCATTCTCAGTCTGTGGCAGCCCCATCTCTTTATAACGCCTGAATATCCGCGGCCCTTTGTGATGCCCGTGATATCGACCTTTTCGCCCGCCGCGAAGACGTCCGCGGTGACGATGTCGCCTGCGTTGTAGCCGCTGCAGTCTTCAAGTCTGAATTCCTTTAAGTGCTTTTTGGGAGCGGAATCCGTCTTCTTGAAATGACCCTTCAGGGGTTTGCTTAAATGCTTGTCGGAAACGTAACCGTAACCGAGCTGAACGGCGTCGTAGCCGTCCGTTTCAACGGTCTTCTTCTGAGCGACCACACAGGGGCCCGCTTCAATGACCGTTACGGGAATGACCTTTCCCGCGTCTGCGAAAATCTGCGTCATGCCGATTTTCTTTCCGATGATTCCTTTTTTCATCTTTTTCCTCCATTCAATTATTGGTTGGATCTCTCCAACATGACCGAACGGTCTGCGCCTTTCCTTTTTCCCTCTCCGCCTGCGGCAGTTAAGGAATAATATATATTAAGCGCAAATCATTACCTTGTTTTGTTTTCCTCTCACTTGAGAGAAGAGCTTGCGTCGATCTTCACTTCAACGCCTGCGGGCAGATCCATGTTGGTCAACGCGGACAGTACCTTGTCCGAGGGGTTCAGAATGTCGATCAGTCTCTTGTGGGTTCTCGTTTCGAACTGCTCACGGCTGTCCTTGTACTTATGGACCGCGCGGAGTATCGTAACTACTTCACGTTCTGTCGGAAGCGGTATAGGACCCGAGATCTTTGCGCCCGCGCGCTTTGCGGCTTCCGCTATTTTTTCTGCGGCGGCGTCCGCTAAGGTGTGGTCGTAGCTTCTGATCTTGACTCTGATGATCTCCTTTTTTGCCACTGTTTTTTTCCTCCTTTTAAATTTAGTGATTTAAAAGGGCTGTCTGAATTTTGCAAACACGGTTTCGTGTGTTTCCACCCCGTCCCATACTAAAACCGGAACCTTTTTGCTCTTTTCAGAGCAAGCGTCCCGGGAAAAATGCGCTTTGTCAACTGTACGGATTGCCGCCGGATTATGAAATGTCCGGGGAATATCCATTGACTGCCATTTTGTTTGAAAAATCCTTGCGCCCGGTTTAAAATCGGACATACTCTGCGGAAAAACCCGTTTTATTCAACGGCAACCTCCCGCTTCATCGCACATCAAGCCTTGCAAGTATATCATAATTCTTTTTTTTTGACAATACCATTTGGAAATTTTTATGTGAACTTTTTGTAAATTCTGCGCATTTTTTCCTTTTTTTATTCCAAAGCCGCAATATTTCTCTTTTTATATCCCGAAAATCATACTTGACATACGCCTTATATTGTGGTAAAATATGGCAGAAAAACTTATAGGAGCAGTATTATGGATCATTTCGCAGAATACAACAGATGGTTATCGTCCGACAAGGTGGATGAGAAGACTAAAAAAGAGCTTCAGGGCTATGACGGCGAAAAAATAAAGCTGTATTTCCACGGCTTTTTATCGTTCGGCACGGCGGGACTGCGCGGCGTTATGGCGGCGGGAACAAACGCGATGAACGTTTACACCGTGGCGCACGCGACGCAGGGACTGTCGGATCTGATAAACGCGCTTGACAGAGCGGCCGACGGCGCGGTAATAGCGTACGACAGCAGGAACAACTCAAAGCTTTTTGCGGAAACGGCGGCGGAGGTGCTTTGCGGCAACGGGATCAAAACGTATCTGTTCGAGGCGCTGCGCCCGACGCCCGTGCTGTCGTTTGCGGTCAGATATCTGAAATGCGCGGCGGGCGTCAACGTGACCGCGTCGCACAATCCGAAGCAGTATAACGGCTACAAGGCGTACTGGGAGGACGGAGCGCAGCTTTCGCCCGCTCTCGCGGATAAGGTCTCTGCTTATATGAGCAAGGTCGACGTGCTCGACGGCATAAAAAAACTGCCGCTTGAGGAGGCGGAGAATAAAGGAATATTAAAATATATAGGAAAAGACGTAGACGAGCCGTATCTGAAAGCGGTGGAGGCTCAGCTGATAGACCGCGAAACCGTGTCTTTTGCATCCGATCTCAGTATAGTCTATTCTCCGCTCAACGGCGCGGGATATAAGATGGTGCCGGAAATACTCAGAAGGATAGGCATCAGAAATCTGCGTATAGTGCCCGAGCAGGCGGAGCCGGACGGAGAATTTCCGACCACCCCGTTCCCGAACCCCGAATTCAAGCAGGTGTTCGAGCCCGGTATCAGGATAGCGGACGAGATAGGCTCCGACCTTATAATCGCCACAGACCCTGACGCGGACAGAATGGGCATCGCCGTAAGACAAAAGAACGGCGAGTTCGTAACGCTGACGGGAAACCAGCAGGGCGCGCTGCTCGTCGAATATATAATCACGGCGCTCAAGCATACGGGAAAATATCCGAAGCATCCGTATATCATAAAGAGCTTCGTTTCGACGGAGCTTGCGGCAAAGATCGCAAAGGTCAACGGATGTGACTGTTACGACGTTTTCACGGGCTTCAAATATATAGGCGAAAAGGTCAACGCCACGGAGAACGACGAAACGGATACGCATTTCCTGCTCGGCTTTGAGGAGTCCTGCGGCTACCTGCGCGGAACGTACGCGAGGGACAAGGACGCGGTCGTCGCGTCTATGCTCATCTGCGAGGCGGCGGCGTACTATTCGCAGAAGGGCAAAAACCTCTACGACGCGATGCAGGATATATATGAAAAATACGGCTATTACCGCGAGGCTACCGACAGCGTCGTGATGGAGGGACTTGACGGGCTTGAAAAAATGGCGGCTCTCATGCAGTCGCTCCGAAACGATCCCCCGCGCGAATTCGAGGGCGTGAAGATAGACAGCTATATCGATTACGCCGTCCCCGCGGAATACGACCTGAAAAAAGGCACGGAAAAGCGCCTCGCCGGCGACACGACGAATTCTCTGTATTACAAGCTCGGTGACGACGTCGTGGTCATCCGCCCGTCAGGCACGGAGCCGAAAATAAAGTTTTACTATATGGTATCCGAGAAGACCGCGGAAAAAGCGGATAAAAAGCTTGCGAAATTCAGAAGGATACCCAAATCAATAACGGGCTGACGTTTTACGGAAATTACGGCTCATATACGGTACCGGTCTCACCGGTGCCGTTTTTTTTGCAAAAAAGCGGACAAAACGCGTCCTTGTCATTTTTGAACAAACATATTATAATAAACGCAGACCGCACCGTTGATAAGCCCCCCTCCAGCCCGCACGATTTTACATATTTTTTGTTATTTTATCTTGACAACTGTCAAAAACTGTGTTATTATTTATTTGCCAAACAAGTATATAAAATGCCTGAACTACTCACGTTTATCCTTGGGATAAACGCGGGCTTATCAACGTGTGTAGTTTTTGGCATTGATTGATAACTTGTTTGGCGACAGTAATGCTTTGCGTTTTCCGGCGTACGGCATTTGCTGTACGCCTTATTTTTTTAAAGACAGGAGCATAATATGAAATATTTTCTAAGTTATAAAGAGTTTATGATCAAGAGCGACAATAATATTTTTATAAAAGAGAACAGCGGTCGTGCGGTAAAGGCAAATATTATGCTAACTAATCGTAATCTAATGGTAAATTTTAATGTATCTGATGACTATGGGAGAGAAGAAGAAGCGCTGAAGATCTTCCCGATCGAGTTTATTAATTCGCTGAACGGGACCGCTCAGATAAATACAGGTGGTGGTAATCAACCCTATTTTGAAGTATTTTTTCCGGATCAGAGTTTATATGTATTTTTCGGGCATTCAATTAAAAGAAATTGGCAAATTCAAGCAGAAGGACGAGTACAACAATGGGTATCTGCAATCAATAATGCTGTAACAAATTATAGATCTTCCTATGGTACAACAGGTGCTGTTTATGCATCGGCTAACAACCAATTTGCAAACCCATATTCAAATCAAACGGTTTATCAATCACCTGTAACACAAATTCAAAAGCCGAGGTTTTGTCCGGGGTGTGGCAGTCCTTTATCACAAGATGATATATTCTGCGTAGTGTGTGGCACCAGAGTTTAGTAGATTCTGATTTCTGAATATAAAGCGAGGTAATTAAAATGGCAATTAGAAGTATTTTTTGTCCAAAATGCGGTTCAAATATTAATGCAGATGATAGTAGAGAGTATTCTTTCTGTAATAAATGCGGCAGACGAATCATTATTCCTCAAATTAAGAAACCTACTCAACCCGAAATAAAACAAAAAAAAGAGGTTGATGTAATCCCAAATCTTTGTACACGATGCAACGGCACGCTAAAACTGTCTGCAAATAAAGAAAGCGCAGTCTGCGAATACTGTGGAGCTTTCTACTCTAATAAAACTGTATTTATTAGTCGTGACGAAACAGAGATACAACGCGCTGAATATGATGTGCAAAAACGAAAAATTGAGCTTGAAGCGGAAGAAAGAAAAAGGAAACTTGAAATTGAAGCAGAAGAGAAAAGAAAGCAGGAAGAGCAAGAACTTGAAGAAAAACAGGCAAAACGCAGACGAGTTTTGACAGAAGTATGGTGTTGGATTTTTGGTATTGTTTTTTACATATTTTTTGTACGTTGGGCAGTTAATCAACATTACGGCAGGACGAGTTTTCTTCTTTTCGTATTAATAATTAACACTGCCATTACTTGTATTATAGTGCTTTCATCTATTAACAAAAAAAGGAGAAATACCAATAATGCGTCGAAAGTTGATGAAGATATTGTCAGTAATGTCGATAATAGCATGAAGATTGGAAATAATGGTTGCATCAGTATGGGAGACGGGATAAAAAATTCGAATAGTTTAAGCACTTCGACATCAAATAACGTTGCAAAAGGGATTGCGACGGGTGCGGCTATAGGAGCAGGATTAACAGCAGCCGGTTTAGTAGTTAAGGGGATTAAAAATATACTTAAGTGAGGAATACAGTCATGATTAAATGTGTTAGTTGTGGCAAAGAACTTGAATTGCAAGAAAATCAAAACTATATTTTTTGTCCAAAATGTGGGACAAAAAACATAGTTGATGAAACAAATTTACTCACAAATAACAATAATCAGGATACATCAGAAGAACTATCCAAGAACACGGATTCAATAAATGTAAAAAGGAAAACAGATGAGAGCAGTAAAAACGCAATTAAAGTTGGAATATTAGCTTTTTTGCTCAAATATTTAAGATTCATCATAGCAGGTTTGTTTTTAATCATTACTATTCCTATATGGTTACACTATGCTTTTAACGGTCCGAAAACTGACAATACTGAAAAAGTACAAGTTATCAGCGCATCTGATACAACAAAAAATACGGAAACAACAAAGGAATCAGGAGATACGGATAAAGTTAACACTACAAAAACTGAGCCTGTAAATACAACATCTGACAATAACGAACCAAAAATCAAAGTTAAGGTATTTGTCGAAGTAGAAAAAAATCTATTGTTCAGCAAGTATGATGTAGATTTGTATTTCAACGGTAAAAAAGCTGGTACAATCAAACACGGGACAAGTAGCAATTTTGAATTCGATGTTTATGGCGGAACGTACGGTATATCATTTAAAAATGTAAATGACGAGAGTGTATATCATTCAGTTTCTTTGAAAATTGATAGCAATACCGATGTATTTTACAGAATTAAGTGCGAGAGCAATAAAGTGACAGCCACTCCTTATAAATACGACATACAACGTGACTTAAAAGAAAACGAAGTAAGAATCGATTTTTCAAAAAATGATTTGATCAGTACTGATATTTCATCTGTAGTATCAAAATTGAAACAAAAAGGATTCACAAGAATATATGAAGTAGACGAAAAAGATCTTGAATATACATCTTCATATAATTATCACAAAGTTATCAGTGTTACTATAAACAGTTCTGATACATATGCCAGCGGTTCAATATTCAAAAAGGATGACATTATTATTGTAAAATATCACGAGGTAAAACAAAAAACAGAACAAACAACCCCTGTTACAACGTCTGAAACAACTTCACAAAGTGAAACAACAACCTCTTCAAGTGGTCATCGCATTTATTATCATTCATCATTTGATAGGGATATAGCTAAACAAGGAAATTCCGGCATTTACTCGTACAGAAGCAGAGGCGGGTCATACTATATTTATTATATAGTGGATTTTGACCACGGTTATGTTTACCGTTTCAGGAATGATGAAGATACCGGTATGGCAGCAAAAATAGTCTCTGGAGATTTGAATTCTTACGTATTATTAAGATACAAAGACAGCAGTGGAACATGGGAAAATGCAGTGCATTTCAAATATAAGAATCTTCCCGATACACTTATTCTTCAAGACGATGACGGTTTTGAGACAACTTTCTATGAAACTGACCTGAGCGAAGCTGTCAAGATTTATAAAACAAAGACGGTTTATGATTATTCTCCGAAATGATAAAATTATAAGAAAGCGTGATAACAAGTGTTATTCATAATATTTCTAATATTATGTACAAAAAAAGGAAGACATTTTTTAGGAACGGTTTTAAAAATAGTGCTCGGGGCGATTTTCATAATTATTGATATTGCATTGCTTATTGCATTATTATTTATGATTCTATGAAACTCGTACAAAACGGCGATGTTTAATTTCATCGCCGTTTTAAAAATCGGAGACGCAGTCGCGCGCGGGTGTCCCCCACACACCGCGCGCTTTTTTTCAAATTTCATATTTCAAACCTTGACAAACCGGGATTTATGTGCTAAAATAAGAAAAAAATAAAAAAAGGAAGTGAGAACTGTGGACAACTGCGACGGTAAGCCCCGAAGTAGGCTGATTGGTATAACGGAATACGTCACGCGGCTGTCTGCGGCTCTGCCCTTATAGCCTTTTGTCCGTTTCCCGTTATACCGCCCGATTAAAAAGGCGGTTTTTGTATTTTTTAAAAAACGGAGGTAAAAAATGGACGAGGAAAAGAAAAATAACGAAGAAGAAATAAAGGGACCCGAAGAAAACGCGGAGGAGGTCGACTTCACCTCCGAGCAGGATTACGTCGGCGAGATCATAGATCTGATACGCTCCGGCGTATCCGACGAAGAGCTGAAGGAACAGCTCGGCAATTACCATGAAAACGACGTTGCGGGCGCGTTTGAACAGCTGGAGCCGGACGAGCGCAAGCGTTTGTACGATGTCCTCGGCGCGGAGGCGTTCTCCGAAATATTCGCCTACGTTGAAAACGTTGAGCAGTACATTGAGGAAATGGGCGTTTCCACCGCAGCCAAGGTCCTTGAAAACATGGACTCCGACGACGCTATCGACATACTTGACGAGATAGACGACGAGACGGAGAAAAAAATAGTAAGTTTGATGGATGAGGAATCAAGCCAGGACATCCAGCTTATCCGTTCATATGACGAGGACGAGATAGGCAGCAAGATGACGACCAACTTCATCCTGATCAAAAACGATCTTACCATAAAGCAGGCGATGAGCTCGCTTGTGGAGCAGGCGGGAGAAAACGACAACATCTCGACCATATACGTTGAGGACAAGGACGAGAGATTTTACGGCGCGATAGCGTTGACCGATCTTATCCGGGCGCGCGTTCAGGATCAGCTTGAGCCGCTTATAAGTACGTCGTACCCGTACGTTACGGACCACGAAAAGATCTCGGACTGCTTGGAGCGCATCCGCGAATACACGGAGGATTCGTTCCCGGTGCTTACCGAGGAAGGCAAGCTCATAGGTATCATAACCGCTCAGGACATAGTCGAAGTCGTTGACGAAGAGTTCAGCGAGGATTACGCAAAGCTGGCAGGTCTTACCGCGGAGGAGGATCTGAACGAGCCGATACACGCGAGCATCAAAAAGAGGATACCGTGGCTCATCACGCTTCTCTTCCTCGGACTTATCGTCTCCTCGGCGATAGGCATCTTCGAGCAGAGCGTTCTGATAGTTTTACCGATACTTGCGACGTTCCAGTCGATGGTATTCGATATGGCGGGAAACACGGGCACGCAGTCGCTTGCGGTCACGATACGCGTTCTTATGGACGAGGGCATCGGCGCAAAGCAGAAGGCAAAGCTGATATTCAAGGAAGTGCGCGTCGGTATGTGCAACGGCCTGATATTGGGTTCCGCCGCGTTTGTCGTCGTAGGCGCCTTCATAATGCTTTTCAGACGCAGCTCGGTAACGTATTCAACGTTCCCCGAGCTTATGAGATACGCTTTCACGATATCCGGCTGCATCGCTTTCGCCCTGTTCGTATCCATGATAATAGCGAGCCTTATAGGCACAACGATACCGATGATACTTCACAAGATAGGCATCGACCCCGCCGTGGCGTCGGGACCGATGATAACGACGGTGAACGACCTTGTGGCGACGATGGTCTACTACGGACTGTCCCTGCTGTTCCTCGTAAACCTGTTCCATATGGGTATCGCCGTTCCTCCGGGCTGATCAAAAAACTTTTGCCGGGTGCATCAAACAGCACCCGGCGGTTTTTTATTTCCGTTCTGACGTTTTTTATTTCAGCTTAACGGATTTTACGTATATCACGTCACCCTCAACACAGGAGTCAAAATAATCGAATCTTATCCTGTTTATCCTGCCGCGAAAGAAAGACAGCTCTCCGACGTTGACCCTGAGCGTGTGATACTCTCCGTCCTTTATAAGGCTTTCCCTCGTTCTCTCGGAGCCGTCCGGATTCATCTTATCTCCCGTGCAGAGGAAGAAATCCGCGACGTATCCGTTGTTTTTATTTTCGTTCGGTATCATATACTCTATTTCAAGCGTTTTGTAATCCTCTGCCATAAGCGGTACGGAGCTTCCGGTATAGTCTATCATGACCTGCGGATCGTTCGCGCTCGAAACCTTGAGCTGAAGCGCCTTTTCCTTTGAGCTGTACGATATCTCCGTGTTGTAAGGCGTGTTTATCACCGCTTTGTTCCCCTCGACCGACAGATCTATATTCGTATAATCCGTGTCTATCACTCTCATTGAAACGTAGTTTTTATGAAGCGAGGCGTTATTTGAAAAATCCTTGTTTTTCATAAACGTCGCTCTTATCTGTTCCACGGTTCCTGTCGTTATGAGATAGCTGTATTCAATGGGATCGAACGAGACGATCTTCAGCATATTCAGCGGCGCGACGTAGTTTGTGGCTCCGTTATACGGGTCCTTTGAGCCGTTGTAGCTGAATTTGCCCGCGTAAAACTGGTCTACGTTCGGAACGTAAAGACCCACGCCGAAGCCGGACTGTTTTGCCGTCCACGCGCACCACGTCTCAGTGTTTTCCTCTTTTATCGCAAAACGGCAGCTTTCCGCGTATCTCGCGTCGCCCCAGAACTGCAGATCGTCGCGGTATGACAGCGTGTCGCCCGTCCAGGGTTTGGCGCCGTTGTACCACGTAAATCTGTCAAGATAGCTTACTGTGTAAAACGCGGGAAGCTCCTGATGCGAATATTTGTGCTGCCAGCCCGAGAAGTCGACGAACCTGTTGTCGACTCTTAACGTATCCGCGCTCAGGGTATATTTGTTTTCCATGTAGCTTCTTGAGATCTTGTTGTTGAGCGACCAGTCCTGCGGCTGAGCCTTTATGTAAACGTAATTCTCGCCGACCTCAATATCTATGAGCCTGCTCGGGTTTCCGTACTGGTCGCCGCCCTGAACGGGATTGTACGACCATCTTGAGCCGTTGTACGTCCCGGGCGTGTACTGGCTGTTGCCCGACGTGCCGTAATATGACTGCTGCACAAGTCTTCCCGTATCGGCGCGGTTTATAAGATTCGTAAGCCCGTTTATACTGCTTGTCTTATCTTCTATGTAGTTTATGCCGCCGCCCCACGAGAGCTGGATGCCGACCTTGAATCTGTCGTTTTCAACGTAATGCGTTTTGCTGTTATATACCTGTATCAGCTCCGTTTTTATCTCGGAAAGCGAAAAATCCGTTTCTTTACCGTCGCACGTTTTTACCGTTATCTGCCTGATATTCCTTGCTTTCGCGTTGTTCAGATACGCTGATATGAGTCCGTTGAAGCTGACGTTGTTTCCCGCTTCAAGATAGAAATCATCAGTCTTCTCGGTACCGGATACCGTGTATCCGACGGATATCTGCAGGGCTCTGCCCGACGAGTATTTAAAGCTCATACGGTTGAAATCCTTATTAAACGGATCGTCCTTTATATTCATAACGAAACCGGATTTTACGGTAAACGTCTTTTTGTCCGCTTTACTGCTTCCGCTCGCCGTGTATTTTATGCCGTTGTCCGTCGTATAAACGTCCTCCGGCGGGTCGACGGGCTGTTTTTCCGTCGTCGGCTCCGCGGTCGTTTCCTTTACCGTTTCCGTTTCTCTTTCGGTCTCCTTTGCTGTCGTCTCTTTCTCTGTCTCCGTTTCTTTCGCCGTGGTTTCCTCCGCCGTGGTCTCTGCAGCGGTTGTCTCCGCCGTGGTTGTCTCCTCCGTGGTCGTCGTCTCCTCTGCGGTGACTTCCCCCGTCGTGGTTTCATTCACAGACGTTTCTTCTGCCGCGGTCTCCTCCCGTGCGGTTTCCTCCGTTGTTGTTTCCTTTGTTGTATCTTCCGCTTCCGCCGTTGTTTCGGCTTTTGTTCCGGTTTCCGTCGTCACCGTATCGGGCGAGGATACGCACGCGCTCAGCTGAAACAGCGTAAGCAAGGCGATAATGATCGAAAAAATGCGTATTTTTACGGTTTTGCTCATAGATCTGACCTCTCTTTTTATATTGATTTTATTATATCACCGTTTATTTGAGATTTCAACGGATAATCCTTTACCAAAATCCGAAAATTCTTGACAAAAAAAGAATTGTTTGTTATAATATAAAAAAAGCGGTCGGGGGTATTTGTATGATATACAATGAGTATAAAAGAGAGAAGCTGTCCGCGCTGGGTTTACGCATAACGGACGGCGCGGGCGCGGCGGCCGGGCTTCCGGAAATCGCCGTATCCGCCGGAGTAAACTATTACGAAAGCGGCTGCGGCAGCCCCGGTTCGGATTTCAAGGCGGTCTGCGGCGCACTTTCGCGTTATCCGCGCGAAGGCTTTCTTCTCGCCGCGGGCTTTCCCGGCCACGACCCCTTGAACACGGAAAAAGCCGACGCGGTGTTTGAGACGCAGCTGAAGGAATGCGGCGTTTCTTATTTTGATTTTTACGCGTTTGAGGACGTCTCGGAGGCGACCGTAAACGGTTATCTCAATTTTGAATACGGCGTTTTCGACCATCTTATGAAACAGCGCGTGGATAAAAGGATCAGGCACCTCGGTCTTTCGACAAACGGCGCCGTCGCCCCGCTCAAGCGGTTTCTTGACAGCTACGGGCAGTTTATGGAATTCTGCCGCGTGAAATTCGACGGACGTGACAACAAAGACACGTCAGAGCTTCTGAAGCGCTTTATGATCCCCGTGTTTGCGGAGATCCCGGAGTTTGACGAAAGCCTTGTCAAAAGCCTCAAAGAAAATCCCGGTATCAGCCTGATAATCGCAAACGTCAAAGACGCGGAGCAGTTGAACAAATACGTTGAATTATTCAAATAAAAACGCGCGGGGCTTATCGCCCCGCGTTTTTTTGACCGTATTTCAATATTGCTTTACCGCGTATTTTGCTTCTCTGTTGTAACCGATAACGACGGATGCGAATATGAAGCACGATATGCCGAGACAGATCACGCCGAGAGCCTCGACCCATTGAAGCAGAATGAAAAATCCTATTGAGCTCATTATCACAAACACACCCATAATGATAAGCGCGACGGGCACCACGGATAACGTGTATTTTTCAAAAACTTTGCCGTTTACGATGCGCAGAGCCTTTATACCCGCTAAGATCAGCGGCAGTATACAGAATATTTCACCCGCAAGCCAGATGATGAGGATCGCGCGCAGCCAGGACGTCAGGACCGTACCGGCGGACGCCGCAATGAGCAGTAACAGCGGCAGAGCTGCGAGAGCAAGCAATATGAGCGAAAGCATTATAAGTATAAATATCATACCGATCCTGACGGCGGTCCTGCTTTTCTTTCTCGCGCCGATATACGTGACGATCACGCCCGTCGTGAGCATAACGAGCGGAACGCAGGCGATTATCAGCAGTACGGAGACCATGGGACCGCTTAAAAAAGAGGCGATATTATCGTTGCCCGACGGCAAAAGAGAATCGTATATCTGCGACGCGCCGTAAGCCGAAGACAAACCGGCTCCGAGCGACGCCAGCATTATGACGCCGAAAACCGTCATGATAAACGCGGCGATATGAAACCACATACCCACGGCAAATTTGCCCGATCCTGCCGCCGCCGTCAAAGCGTCCGTCGGGTCAACGGGCTGCGGCGGCTGCTTTATATACGCCGCCTGCGGCGCGTAAACCGGCTGCTGATAATACTGCTGCGCGGGCTGATAATATTGCGGCTGCGCGTAAGGCTGACCGTAAGGCGGCTGTACGTATTGCGGCGCCGTCCGCGTCTCCGGCTGTTTTGCCGTACCGTTCACGGTTTCATTCGCTTCGCTTTGTGTTTTGAGATTTTCCCGGGCGCCTGTTTCCTCTTCTCCGCAAGGCGCGGAGGGGACGTCATAAGGCGTACCGCATTCGCCGCAGAATCTTGCGTCGTCGCTCGATTCCGCTCCGCATTTTTTACATTTTTTCATTTAACCCTCCATAACAAGTTCTTTAATAATATGATTTAACGTTTCATAGAATTCTTTTTGTGACGAAACGTCGTTTTTAAATCCGCATTCCGTGCATTTCCATTTCTTCTTATCCGTACCGAAACCGGTTTGTAAATCAAGGGTAACAAGAGTTATCCGAACCCGCTCAAACGGCGCTATTTCGGCTCTTTTCGGTTTGTCGTCATTGGAATACCGGCGTATTCCTGCTTCCTCCGCGCCGAAAATATCTCGAAATTTCATCCGTTTGAGTCCTATAGG
>JAEEGL013910964.1_pt1 | contig 15678 bp, 12 predicted proteins | sample 9134231 | NCBI WGS metagenome assembly JAEEGL01 (sample SAMN16246548, study PRJNA631951) | gut metagenome | biome: gut microbiome; feature: rumen; material: fiber-attached | host: Bos | place: Iran: Karaj | collected 2018-10
ACCGTGGTGGTATTCGAGGTAGTGGATTCCCAATCTACCGTGACGATGTGATTACATATGGTGATGTATTTGAAATCATGCCTTTTGAAAATATGGTAGTAATTGTGGAACTAAAAGGTGAAGTCATTATTAACCGAATCTTCAGTGGTGCATCTAATTACTATTTCATCAGCACCAATGTGGATGTTAGTAATAGAACAATAAATGGTGTGAAAATTGATTTAAATAAGACATATAGAATTGCGACTATTGACTACTTGTATGAAAAGACTAATCAACCATTTATGTATAGCACATATTTAGAAAAAACTAACATCTTATTTAGAGATGTAATCGCTGAAGGAATAAAGAATAATGTTAAGGCTAATGGTACATTTAAATACAACCATTACGAGTAAATAAGGAATGAAGAAAATAGTAGTTGTTAGCGATAGTCATCGCTTCACAAATTTCATTGATCGATTACCAAAGATTCATCCTGATGCATCGCTTTTCTTGCATGCGGGAGATAGTGAATTAACGACATTCGATTTATTTCCTTTTCAAACCGTAAAAGGAAACTGTGATTATGCCATCGATAATAAGTTTTATAAGACAACAGTAGAGGGCGTGGGAATCTTAATGTTTCATGGAGATCACACATATCTATCGGAAGAAGTACTTGTTGGAATGGCTCATAACCATAATGTCGATATAATTATTCATGGTCATACTCATATCCCTTACTATAATAAGGTAAAGGATGTTCATATATTATGCCCAGGAAGTCTTGCTTATCCTCGTGTTTCAAGAGCGACTTATGCCGTTATTACGATAAATGGAAAAAATGATATCAAGGTGGAAATAAAAAATTATGAGTAAAACAAATAAACAAGATTTAACCAAAAAAGTTGATAAGTTTTATAATCTGATTGATAAAGCCTGTACTATTCATTATGAAGATTTAAAGATGGATTATATTGAAGCCTTCATTAAAGTCGCAAATGATCTTACAAACGAGTTTGATGAAGATAAATTATCTGATGAAGCTATCGAAAAAATTAAGGAAATTTATGAAAAGATTGAAAGCGAACATTTTCTAAATGAAGAAGTTCGTTTAGCTTGTGAACTTATTATAATCAAAGGTTTAAAACATCGTAATCTCGTTCTTGACTTTATTACTCCTGATGTTATAAACTATTTATATACATATATCGTAAAAGCAATTCTAAATTATACAGATTATTCTAAAAAAGAAGAACTTGTTATTTTAGATACAGTTTTAGGTACTGGTAACTTACTCCAAACAATCATTAATAATATTAATGAAGTTGATATTAAAGGAGTAGGAATTGAGTTCGATGAATTACTAATTCATACAGCTAAAGCTTTAAGTGAATTAGTAGGTAATGAACTAGTAATTAATTATCAAGATGCAAAAAGCGATAACTATCAATATGCGGATATCGTGATTGGTGATTTTGGTAATGTTCGTGATGTTTATGATATTATTCTAAAGAGAACCCTTAATCTTCCGGATGGTGGTTATTTCATTTATTTAATCGATAATGATTTCTTCGTTAATTGTAAAGAAGAATACAAGAAGAAAATCAAAGATGAATTAACTTTTGTGGGACTTGTGGTTTTACCAAATAGATTTACTGCTGAAGGCCACATCGGCAAAAGCATTCTAATCGGTAAGAAAGCAACTCTTAAAGATTATGAAATGGCCGTAATCAAGATTCATGAAGAATTAGATAAAGATAGTTTTGAAGATGCAATAGATAAAATAAATAATATGTTTAAAAATTTGGAGGGAAAAACAAATGCGTAAAATTATGGCAGTTAACGCTGGTAGTTCATCATTAAAATTCCAATTATTGGAAATGCCTGCGGAAAAATTAATCGTTAGTGGTCTTGTAGAAAGAATTAAAACTGAACAAGGACACTATGTATTTAAAGTAAATGGAGAAAAAGTAATTGATAGAAGTTTACCAATTATGGACCACGCTAAAGCAGTAGAGCTAGTATTGGAAGGATTAATTGAGAAACACTTTGTAAATAGTTTAGATGAAATATCAGGAGTTGGTCATCGTATTGTCCAAGGTGGACCTTATTTCTCTGGTTCATGCTTAGTTACTCCCGAAGTTAAAGATAAGATTAGAGAATTAATTCCTCTTGCCCCATTACACAATGGACCACATCTAGTTGGAATTGAAGCTTTTGAAAAGGTTCTTCCTGGTGTTCCAAATGTAGTAGTATTTGATACAGCTTTCCATCAAACAATGCCAGAAGAATGTTACTTATATGGTACTCCATATGAATGGTATACTGATTATAAAGTACGTAAGTATGGTGCTCATGGTACATCACATCAATATGTTGCTGGTGAACTTGCTCGTCTTGTTGGTCGTGACATTAAAGATCTTAAGATCATCACTTGTCACTTAGGCAATGGTGCATCACTTACCGCTGTTAAAGATGGTAAATGTTTAGACACTTCAATGGGATTAACACCTCTTGATGGTTTCCCAATGGGAACTCGTAGTGGTAATATGGACCCAACTGTTTTATCATATATGGCTGATAAGAAAGGCTATACATTAAAAGAACTAATTTATATTTTAAATAATGAATCTGGTTATAAAGGCATTAGTGGTTTCTCTCATGATTCACGTGACTTAGATGATGCCATTGAAAAAGCTAAGAAGGAAGGCGCTACTGAAGAGGAAAAAGAACGTGGTCGCCGTGCTTGGACAGCTTTAAATCTTCAATACAAACGTATTGCTGACTACATTGGAAGTTATTATGTTCTAATGGGTGGCGTTGATGCAATTGTATTCACGGCTGGTATTGGTGAGAATAGTCCATTATGTCGTAGTGAAATTTGTCGCCGTGCTAAAGTATTAGGCGTTGAAATTGATGAAGGACTAAATAAGAAGATCCATGGTGATGTCGCAAAATTATCAACAGATAATTCAAAAGTTCTTGTTTACGTTATTCCAACAAATGAAGAACTTGTTATCGCACGTGATGTAATGCGTCTAACAAAATAGTTTTGAAAAAATTTTAGGAGAGTTTATTATTAAACTCTCCTTTTTATCTTCCTTTTTTTATATTTTATTAACTATATATTTTTCATAATTATTAAGCCTAAAATAAAAAAATAATGATAAATATATATATGGAAATGCCGAACAAAAAAGGAGGAAAAAAGAAGTGAAAAGAATAATCATAATATGTTTATTTTTGGTTTGTAGTTTATTTCTTATTCATAATAGAACATTCGCAATGGAAATTGAAAACGAAAAGCTAAGTGATGGCTATTACTATGAAGAAAAGATGAATATGAACTTAGAAAACTATCCAATTGAAATAAAGAAGATATCACCAACTAGTGATGGATTTATCGCTTTAGGTAGTGGACGAGACGATGAAGAGTATATTCCCCATCTAGATTTTTATAGTGATTATCCATTTATTGCTTATTATGATAAGAATGGTAAGGTATGGTCTTATCTGGATAAAACAATCGGATATGGAGCTTACTTTGGGGCGGTGAAAGTAGGAGAAGAAATCATTGCCTTTGGTAGTTATGAAGATGGAAGTGGAATCGTAAAACTCCTCCTAACTAAATTCAATAATCATGGTAATGTGAAATCAAGGATTAATCTTGATGCTAATAAATCATCTTTTGCCTCATCTATTTTTTATAATGGTAATCATTATTATTTAGTAGGGACAACTAGTGCCACGCATTTCTTTATTGATACTAATGATATTACCGAGAAAATCTTTGTCCTTGAACTTGATTCAAACTTGAATTATCAAAAAATAATATTCATCCATAATCAAGATTTTTCAGCTGTTTATGATGCTTGCATGTATGATGATTATTTATATATCTTAGGTAAATTATCAGGAACTGGGGCATATGATAATGATTACCCTCTTCCAAGTTGCACTCTCTTTTCGGTTGATTATAGTCTAACTAATATTGAATATGAACAAGTTATTTATAATAATTACATGAAAATTGGTTGCGATTGCGAAGGTGTTTACTATATCCGTTCTAATAATAAAATAAATAATTTATCAATTGATTATTTTGATACAAGACTTAGTTTTAAAGAAAGATATAATCCATTTTCTAACTATGATTATGACCTTTTAGGTATGGCAGTTGGATCAACGGTTGATGGTGGTGATGTTGGGGTTTATGCTGTTGCGGGAAGTGGTGATAACTATTATGCATTTTACCTTACTCTTGGTAGCGGATTTCAAAAGAAAGAGATAATTGAAAGATCTTTAACATCAGCTGAAAAAGTATTTGACGTTTATCTAATCGGTGGTTATTTTTATCTATTTAGTGATTTTGATACTAATCCATCAGTAAATAAAATGGTTTATTTAAAGAATATAGATGGCTCTTGTTTTGCCAATAACATCAAATTAGATGGAGTAGATGAAAATATAAATACTGATTTATTTGGAACATATAAAAGAAAAAGAACATATAATTTTTATGGATTAATGATTGAAACATATTATGATTATGTTGTGCCTCTAAAAATATCTATTCAAAATAAAGGAGTTTATGACCGAAAGGTAAAACTGGAATTTAACGGGATTGGATATCTCAATGATGAAAGAATATATAGTGGTCATGTCGTAACTGAAGAAGGTAGATATGTCTTAGAAATAAGAGGAAACAATGAAAAAAAATATTTCACATTTGAAGTTAAAAAGCTAGTAATTGATGAAAATGAATTTGGCCTAAGTGAGGTAACTGTATCTTTTAATAAAGATAGTGGAAGAACTAAAACTAGTTATAATAGTAATGGTGAATCATTTGTTAGAACGATGGCGTCTTTAAATAACTTTGAAAGTGATGGAGCTATAAATTATTTACCGATTATTATATGTGGAATAGGTGGAATAATAATAGGAGTATTTGTTCCATTTGGAAAGATATTTGGTAAGAAAAAGGAGAAAGAAAATGAATAAATTATTATTTATATTAGTGTCATTTTTTAGTTTACAAGCTCCTCTTTATAACGACTTAGAAGATTATAAAATCATTTTAGAAGAAAGAGATGAGAGTGAATTTCTATACCAAAATGGAAATATATCACTTAAAAAAGAGAATAATATTACTATTCTTTCGATTGGAAATAAGAACTATAATTATAATGTGTTAGACTCTAAATTAGTAGAAATGGGTGATAAAATATACTTTATTTATCTTGATCATGAAGATTTATTATTTGATATTTTTAATAAAAATGGTGAAAATGTTGAATCAAAAAATGAGGTATGTAGTGATAATATTGTTAGATTTGGAGTAGAAAAAAGTGATAATGATATCATTATCTTTTACAATAAAAAGAATAATGATGCGAATGATTGTGGACTATATTCAATTTCTTCAAGAAATAGAAGGTCACTATCCACAAGCCATAATGAGGAAGTGATTGATGTAAAATCAGATGATAATTATCTCTATGTTCTCCTTAAAAAAGAGCCAATAACGGAAGGGTTATTCGGTAATGGAGGTCTTGATAAAGGGATCGTTATTGCCAAGTTTGCGGGTGATTTTCGGTTGATAGATTTCATTACAATGGATGAAGAAGAAGATAATTTATCTAAAGGTTTATCGGTTGATGGTGATATCATATCACTATTTAAAGAGAATAGTTTTCATCAGTTTTCGTTAGAACTTGTTTCAATAAATAGATTTAATATAGGAAATAATCTCTTAATAACATCGGGATTTAATGGTGATATTTATGTTTTTTTCAGCGATAAAATAGAGGTTTATAAGAAAAAGACTTTAAATAAAATTAGTAGTATTACACTAGATAAAGAGATTGATGAAGTAGAAATGGAAGACGATAAATTAGTCATTAGATCTAAAACTAAAAAATATAATGCTGATATCATAGATATTCGTAATATTCATGAATATAAATATCTAATTACTGAAAACCTAAATCTTTATAATAACCGCTTAAATTCAGTTTCATCTATATTTGGTTATGTAACACTCATCAAAAAAGATTATGATAAATTTTATTCGGCAGGTTCATATGGTATTTATAATGTATCTATAAATTACAAGACCAAAGGTAATATTAGTTTTAGTCTTAATATAGATGAGAACTATCCATTAGAATGTAATGTGAAAGAAAATATTATTTATCCAAGTGGATACCGTATTATTTTTAATGGCAGCGCTACGATTGATGGAAATTCAGTATTATCTAATTACCAGTTAAAAGAAGATGGTACTTTTAATCTTCAAATCGAAGATAAAAAATATGAACTTAAAGTAAATCACAATCAGAAGAGTTTCTCAAATACTCCAAAGATTGTGATAGATGATTATAAAGAACTAAATAAGAATGAAGACTTTACAATATCATATACCTTAAATCGAAATCTAAATATCACGAATATTAAATCAGAAGGATTAGAGATATCATCTTTTGAAGTTAACGATAAGGAACTGAAAATTAAATTCGATGGCATAAGAAATAGTGGTTATTATTTCTTCTTCCTTGATTATTTTGATTATGAAGAAGTAATTGATGATATGGTTTATTCTAATAGATATTATCTAAAAGATGAATATTGGTATCATATTCCAAAAAATGACATAACTATTACCAACATTAGTTATGATGAAGAATTAAGTTATAGTTTCAATTATCATGATAATGATGATGTAGCTAGATATTTTGAATTTGAATTACTAAATGAAAGTGAAAACTTTTTATATAGTTTTCCTTTAGGCAATACGCAAGTAAGTTTCTTAGGAATTGAACCCGGGGATTATGTCTTAAAAGCTTCAATTGTATCGGATATTGATCAAGAGTTTTTATCTAAAACTGATCTTTTTACATATGATGTCAGGATTAGAGATGATTATTCTTTTGGTGAAATTAAATTATCAAAGGATTCCAATGACTTATACAAAGTTAAAATAACAATGGATGAAAAGTTCTTAAGTGGTTGTGTAAATGAAATCACTTATAATAAAAATATCATCTATACTCATCAAGAAATAACTAAAAACCAAGTAATCGCATTATCGGGTGCTAGTCTCATCTTGGCACTTGTTCTCGGTTTTAGTGGTCGTTATTTATATTTTGTGATCAAAAAGAAAAGTATAATCGAATGATATATGTGCTATGCCATCTTAATATGGTATGGCACTTTTTTAAGTTTTAAAAACTTATAGATAAATAAATAGCAGTATGATATAATAAGTTAATAGCAGGAGTTTTCAAGGAACTATGAGTTTTGTTAATCTTTACACACAAACTGAATATTCATTGTTGGGATCTAACATTGCGATTAAAGATTTACCTACCAAGGCAAAAGAAAAGAACTATGATGCTTTAGGTATCGCTGATACTAACAATATGCACGGAGTTGTTAAGTTTTACAATGCCTGCGTTGAAAATGGGATAAAGCCAATCATTGGTTTACGTTTATCCCTTTTTAGTGATTACTATAAAGATAATGCTTTATTGATATACGCTAAAAATAACGATGGTTATCGTAACCTTTTAAAGATTACTACTATAAAAGCAACATCAGAAAAAGATATTACACTAGATGACATAAAAGAACTGCTAACAGATGTTGTAGTTATTCTTCCGAGTGATGAAAATGAATTGGTTAGGTCATATGCTAGTAGTAATTTTGATGTGATGCAACAAAAATTAAAACAATATAAAGCTTTAGAAGAAAATAAAAACTTATCTTTATATTTAGGTCTTGATGTTCAAACAAAAGATAATAAATATATGCTTGGCGATTTGGTGTATTTTGCGAGACAAAACAGAATTACACCAGTAGCGATTAGAAAAACATCTTATTACGAAAGTGATGATTATGATGTATATCGCGTTCTTCGTTCAGTTGATATGGGCTCGAAACTATATGAAGGATCAGAAAAAGAAGAAAACGAATATCTAATTGATAGCATCTTATTATCTGATATGTTTAGAAAATTCCCCGAACTAATTACCGAAACTGAGGAAATCAAAAACATCTGTAATGTGACTTTAGAATTTGGTAATTATCATATGCCTAAATATCTTATAGGTGATGATAAAGATATTAATGTTGATGAATTATTAAAAGATCTAGCGATTACTGGTCTAAAGAAAAGACTAACGATGGATAAGATTGAAGTGAAAGAATATCAATTATATCTTGATCGTCTTCAATATGAACTAGATATCATTAATAAAATGGGATTTTCGGATTATTTCTTAATCGTTTATGATTTTGTGAAATATGCCAAAAAAGAAGGAATCCTAGTTGGTCCTGGTAGAGGAAGTGGTCCTGGTTCTCTTGTGGCATATTCACTTGGAATTACGGAAATTAATCCAATTAAGTTTAATTTATTGTTTGAAAGATTCTTAAATCCAGAGCGTGTTTCGATGCCTGATATCGATACTGACTTTCCAGATGATGCGAGAGAAAAAGTAATAAGATACATGAAAGACCGCTATTCCGAAAAGCGAGTCGCCCATATTTGTACATTCGGTACATATGGCCCACGTCTTGCGATTCGTGATATTGCAAGAGTTTTGGGACTTAAAGATATTTATCTTGATGCAATCATTAGTCACATTCCATCCCAAGCATCAAGTATCACCGATGTCATTAAACAAGATGTTGAGTTTGAAAGAACAATCCAAGGCAATGAGACAATTGAAAATGTTGTAAATATTGCGAAAAAGATGGAAAATCTCCCTCGTAATCTATCTGTTCATGCGGCGGGAATAATTATGGCCGATATGGATCTTGATTGTTATACGCCACTTTCTACGGGTATCAATGGTATTTACCAAACTCAATTTGAAGCTGGCGACTTAGAAAAACTTGGTTTAGTTAAGATTGACTTCTTAGGAATTAGAAACCTTACTATTATTACTAAAGTTCTAAACAAAAAAGGTATTACTGGTCGGGATATGTTAAATATATATCGTCTTCCACTTAATGATAAAGCTGTTTACCAAATGATTTCATCGGGAAATACCGATGGATTATTCCAACTTGAATCAGGTGGAATGCGTAAAACTATTATGGATTTAAAGGCTAGTAGTTTTAATGATATTGTCGATGCTATTGCATTATATCGTCCTGGTCCAATGGAAATGATTCCAACATTTATTAATCGTAAATTTGGAAAAGAAAAGATTACTTATCTTCATCCATTATTAGAACCTATCTTAAAAGATACATATGGTGTAATCGTTTATCAGGAACAAATCTTAGAAATCGCAAAGACATTTGCGGGTTTCTCACTAGGTGAAGCGGATATCTTAAGACGAGCAGTATCTAAAAAGAAAGAGGAACTCCTAGCTTCTCAACAAGAGAAATTCATTAGTGGGGCCATCTCTAAAGGATTTAGTGAAGATATCGCTAAAGCTATTTATGATTTAATATTAAAATTTGCGAATTATGGTTTTAATAAGAGCCATTCAGTAAGCTATGCGATGGTTAGTTATGAGATGGCATATCTTAAATGCCGATATTTAAAGGAATTCATGGCAGTTCTATTAAGCTATTCTTTAGGTAGAATTAATGCCATCAAAGGATATATCAAAGAACTTGCGAAAAATAAGATTAAAGTTGAAGTTCCAGATATCAATAATAGCTCAACTGATTTTAATATTTCCGGTGATGTTATTTATTATTCATTATTAGGAATTAATGGTGTTGGCGAAGTGGCATCAAGAGAAATTATTAATGAACGTGAGAAAAATGGTCTTTATAAAGATTATGATGATTTCATTGCTCGTACAAAAGATTTCTTGACAAGGAAAGTCGTTGAATCTCTAATTTATGCTGGAGCTCTTGATTCATTTGGCTTAACAAGAAAGACAATGATCTTAGAATATGATAAGAGTCTTAACCTAGCAAGTTATGGTAATCTATTTAAAGATGAACTAAAAGCTCGTGACTTTGATACGGAAGAATTTAGTTTCGTAGAAATATCAAATCTTGAAAAGAGTGTTTTAGGATTTAATCTTAAATATGATATCTTTAAACAATATGGATATTTAAAAAATAAATATCATGGTATAAATATAGCATCTCTAGAAGTTGGAAAGATTTCGAATGTTTTATTTGTCTTAGACCGAGTAAAAACTATTAAGACAAAAAAAGGCGATGATATGGCCTTCATCAGTATGAGTGATGATACAGCTACGATTGAAGGAACAGTCTTCAGCAAAGCATTCTTGGAATATGGTGATTATTTGGTTCCTGGCAAGATGCTTGTTGGAAGTGGAAAAGTCGAAACAAGAAATAATAAAAAACAGTTTGTTTTGGATAAATTATATGTAAATGATTTCAATAACAGGAATAAGAAATAGGTTATTGATAAAAAGTGCAAAAAGTGGTATAATATTTAATGTTTAATTCTTGATGGAGGTATTAATATGATTGTGAAAAGAATTGGAGTTTTAACCTCTGGTGGCGATGCACCGGGAATGAATGCGGCTATCCGTGCGGTAGTTCGTGCTGGTATTGACCTCGGATTAGAAGTGTATGCTATTCACAATGGGTATTTAGGATTATATGAAGGTGATTTTGAACGAATGTATCGTAAGAGTGTTTCTGAGAAACTTCGTTTGGGTGGTACTTTTATTGGTACAGCTCGTTTGCCAGAATTTTCTGATCCTAAAGTGCGCGAAGTAGCGATCGAGAATCTTAAACATTATGATATTGATGCCTTAGTATGTTTGGGTGGTGATGGAACATACCACGGTGCTCAAGCATTATATGAAATGGGCATTCCAACAATTGGTGTTCCTTGTACAATCGATAATGATTTAGCGGGAACAGAATTTACTATTGGATTTGATACAGCGTTAAATACAGCCGTTGATTGTGTCGACAAATTACGTGACACTTCAACATCACATCATCGTTGTAGTATTGTGGAAGTAATGGGAAGAAATTGCGGTGACCTCGCAATTTGGACAGCAATCGCTGTTGGTGCTGAATTCGTTATTTGTAAAGAAACTGGATTCGATATGGAAGACTTAATTGATAATATCAATCGTGCTGCCGAAACTAAAAACCACGCCATTATAATCGTGGCAGAGCATATGGTTGATGTTAACATGCTCGCTAAAGAAGTTTCAGAACGTACACCATTCGATGCCAGAGCATCAATCCTTGGACATATTCAACGTGGTGGTAAACCAACTGCCCGTGACCGTGTACTTGCCAGTCAAATGGGTGTTAAAGCCGTTGAAGCTTTAGTTGATGGTGAAGGTGGCGTTTGTGTTTGTATCGATAAGAGTAAAATTGTGACTAAACCATTTACTGAAGTATTTGGCGAAAATGAAATGTTGATAAAAGATAAATATAAAGTATTTAAACGTCTATGGTAGGATATTATGAAGAAAACATGTTATGTAACAACACCTATTTATTACGCTAGTGGTAATGTTCATATTGGTAATTCTTATACAACTATAGTCTGTGATGCCTTCGCAAGATTTTATCGAAATATGGGATTCGATACATTCTATTTAACAGGAATGGATGAACACGGACTAAAGATTGAAGAAGCCGCTAAAAAACAAGGAATAACTCCTCAAGAGTTAACTGATATTACGGCTAAGAATACTAAAGAGTTATGGCGTGATTTAAATATATCTAATGATTACTTCATCAGAACTACTGATGATAATCATGTTAAAACTGTTCAAAAGGCCTTTGAAAAGATGCTAGAAAAAGGAGATATCTATCTAGGTACATACGAAGGTGATTACTGTGTATCTTGTGAAGCCTTTTTCACTAAGACTCAATTAGGAGAAAACAATACTTGTCCTGATTGCGGAAAACCAACAAGAAGAGTTAAAGAAGAATCATATTTCTTAAAGTTAAGTAAATATGAGAAACAATTATTAGATTTCATTGATGCTCATCCTGATTTTATTGAACCAGTATCTCGTCGTAATGAAGTTATCTCTTTTGTAAAGAGTGGACTAGAAGACCTATGCGTTAGTAGAACTACATTTAAATGGGGTATTCCGGTTTTAAGTAATCCAAAGCATGTTGTTTATGTTTGGATTGATGCTCTACTTAATTATTTATCAGCTTTAAATTATAGTGAAGAAAATGATAAGAATTACCAAAAGTATTGGCTAAATGGTGACAAAGTAGTTCACGTTGTTGGTAAGGATATCTTAAGATTCCATGCTGTATACTGGCCTATTATGTTATTTAGTTTAGGTGTTCCAGTTAATTTCAAACTTTATGTTCATGGTTGGTTCTTAATGAAAGAAGGTAAGATGAGTAAATCTAAAGGCAACATGGTTTACCCAAGAGAAGTATCTATCCCTTATGGACTAGATAGTCTTCGTTATTATCTTCTAAGAGAAATGCCTTTAGGTAATGATGCCTTATTCTCATACGATCGTTTCTTTGATCGTTATAACGCTGATTTAGCAAACGATCTTGGTAACCTTGTAAGTCGTACTATTTCAATGATTAATAAGTATTTTGGTGGAGAAGTATCAAAGCCAAAAGCCTTAACATTTAATTTTAGTAAAGAAGTTCAAGAAGTTATTGATAATGGTATTAATAGTGCTAAAGATAATTTTGGAAACTTTAGATTCCAAAATGGTTTAATCGATGTTTGGAATATCATTGGTAGATGCAATAAATACATTGATGAAACATGCCCATGGGTTCTTGCCAAAGATGAGAATAAGAAACAAGAACTTAATGAAGTAATGTATGTATTATATGAAGGATTACGTAATGTCGCATTACTAATCAATCCAGCAATGCCGGATACATCAGTTAAGATTGCGGAAGCCTTGAATATCGCAAAAGATGATTTCAGTTATGAAAATCTTGGATTTGGAAAGACTGAAAAAGCAAAAGTTGCTTTATCAATTGAACCATTATTCAAGAGAATTGATGTTAAAGCTGAACTTGAAAAAATAGAAGCTAGTAAACCACAACCTAAAAAGCTTGAATTAAAAGAAGAAATCTCCATTGAAGATTTTGAAAAATTAGATCTACGTGTTGGAAAAGTCCTTGAATGTAAGAAACTTGAAGGCAGTGATAAATTATTAGTTTTGCAAGTAAAGATTGAAGAAGAAGTTCGCCAAATCGTTTCCGGAATCGCTAAGAGCTATAGTCCTAATGATATGGTTGGAAAATATGTTGTAGTAGTTGCGAACTTAAAACCAGCTAAACTTCGTGGAGTTATGTCTTATGGTATGATTCTTGCGGCTAGTGGATCAAAAGAAGAAGCATTAGAGGTAGTTGAAATTCATCAAGAAAATGAATTTTCAAAGGTAAAATAATGGAAAAAGCTAAACTTAAATACATTCGTCAAAAAGATTTATTCTTAGTCCTAGGCACAATAGTTGGTTCAATTATTTATGCTTTCGCTGTTGTTTTCGTTATTGATCTAGGAAGTTTCTATACTAGTGGTGTTACTGGTGTCAGCCAAATAATTAGTACTTTGATTGGCGATTTAGCAGGAAGAGATATAATCGGTTTAACTAGTATCTTGATTGCAATTATCAACGTTCCCCTATTCCTAATTGCTTGGAAAGGCGTTAGTAAGAGATTTGCGATCGTTTCTTTAGTATCAGTTGGCTTACAAGCTCTACTTGTATGGTTATTTGAATATTTATTCTCTCGTGGTTTTAATCCATTTTCCGCTTTTAGTCCTATTGAAGGTGAAAACAATGTTGGAAAAATGTTAGCACTAGCCATTACTGGTGGTCTTTTAACTGGTGTTGGTGAAGGTATCTGTTTGAAGTTTGGTGGTTCAACTGGAGGAATGGATGTTGTTAGTCAATACGTTTCTCTAACAAAGCATAAATCATTTGCGATTGTTACACTAAGTGTTGACTTAGTAATCATCTTCTTAAGTATGATTATTGGTAATGTTGAAGTTGGTGTATATACAATCATCCGTATGATTATTAGTATTGTAGTTCTTGATAAGATTTATACTGCATATCATTACTCAAAAGTAGTAATTATTACGGAAGAACGTCAAAGAATGAAAGATGCTCTAATCACTAAATTCAATCATGGTGTTACAATTTATCAAGCAGTTGGTGCTTACACAAATAAAACTAAATATGTGATGGAATCTATTGTTTGGGCCTTTGAAGTAAATGAATATATTAAAACTGCAAAAACCATCGATCCAACTTGTTTTGTATCTACGGTTGGTGTTAAACGAGTAGCTGGACATTTCCGTGTTAATGTTATTGCGTAAGGAGGAATCAAAATGGCAAATTTTAAAATTAGTTTTCGTAATAAAGTTATCGCTGTAACTCCTATTGTATGTTTATTCACATTCTTACTAATAGGATTTGTTTGGGGTAAATGGCATCCTGGTTGGTTAGTATTCTTACTAATTCCTGTTATGCCTTATTTAGTTGGAAAGAAGAAAATTCGTTTATCTATTCCACTAATAATCTTAATCGTTTACTTGATTTTAGGCTTCGGTTGGAATTTATGGCATCCAGGTTGGATAATCTTCTTACTAGTTCCAGTATTTGAAATCTTCTTTGGTGTTCATCCTTTTGAAAAGAAAAATAAAGATGATGACAAAGATGACGATGGCTACATCGAAACTAGTGCTGATTAATGTAAAAATCTCCACATCTATCCTCTATAGATGTGGATTTTTTATGGAAAAACTAGGAAAAAGTAGTTATGAAAAAATATGAAAAATCACTTGACATAAGTGTACACTTTTGGTATAATATACAAGGTACATTTTTAATTAACCCACAATTAAAAAAGCCCTCTATATTTCAAATATAAATTCCACGATATTTGAAGCAAATATAATTTTGGAGGATAAAATTAAATTATGAATAATACTTTTATGGCAAATGCCCAAAACGTTGAACATAAATGGTATGTTATCGACGCTACAGATTTAGTTCTTGGTCGTTTAGCTACAGAAGCTGCAGTGCTTCTAAGAGGTAAACACAAACCTACATTTACTCCACATGTTGATTGTGGTGATTACGTTATTATCGTTAACGCTGAAAAAGTTGTTTTAACTGGTAACAAATTAGATGAAAAATTATACTATCGTCATTCAGGATATCCTGGAGCATTAAAATCAAGAACTGCTAAAAGACAATTAGAATTACAACCTCAAAAAGTTGTTGAACAAGCTGTTAGAGGTATGTTACCTAAGAATCGTTTAGGTGATGACTTATATAGAAAACTATTCGTATATGTAGGACCTGATCATCCACATCAAGGTCAAAAACCAGAAGCATATACGCTTAGAGGATAGGAGTGAGAGTTATGGCACAAGTTCAATATTATGGAACAGGTAGAAGAAAAAGCTCTGTTGCCCGTGTTCGTTTAGTTCCTGGAACAGGTAAGATTATTATTAATGATCGTCCATTCGCTGAATATATTCCTTCAGCAGCTGTTAGACTTGACGTTTTACAACCACTTAACCTTACAAATACTGGTACATCTTATGATGTTTTAGTAAATGTTTGTGGTGGTGGAATCACTGGTCAAGCTGGTGCTATCCGTCATGGTATTAGTCGTGCACTATTAGAAGTTAACGCTGATTTCCGTTCAGTTCTTAAAAAAGCAGGAATGCTTACACGTGATCCACGTTGTAAAGAACGTAAGAAATATGGTCTTAAA
>JAEEGL015483793.1_pt1 | contig 15678 bp, 13 predicted proteins | sample 9134231 | NCBI WGS metagenome assembly JAEEGL01 (sample SAMN16246548, study PRJNA631951) | gut metagenome | biome: gut microbiome; feature: rumen; material: fiber-attached | host: Bos | place: Iran: Karaj | collected 2018-10
TAGTATATTATAATCAAGTAGTGGAAGATAGTGGTTAAAAGTGGGGGATTGCTATGTTTATAGGAGAATTTCATCATAACATCGATGATAAGAAGAGATTGATAATACCTTCAAAGTTTCGCGAAGAACTGGGCGACGAATTCGTAATTACTAGAGGTATTGAAAACTGTTTATATGTTTACTCAAAATCATCTTGGGATGTTATTACTAACAAACTAGGCACTCTACCTTTTACCAAGAAAAATGCTCGAAGCTTTAATCGTTTCTTCCTATCTGGAGCTACTGTAGCAGAGTTTGATAAAAATGGCCGTGTTCTTATTACCTCCCCACAATTATCTTACGCTGAGATCACAAAAGAATGTGTCATAATAGGCGTAGGAGATAGGTTAGAAATTTGGTCATACGAAAAGTGGAAAGACTTTTATGATTCTGCTAGTCAAGATATGTCAGACATAGCTGAGACATTATTTAACGGAAGTGATGAGAATGTCTGAAGCACATATTAGTGTACTTCTAGACGAGGCAATTTCATCATTAGAAATCAAGTCAAGTGGTGTTTATGTTGATGCGACACTGGGCTATGGAGGACACTCATCTGAGATTTTAAAAAAAGTGAAAAGAGGTTACCTATTCGCCTTGGATCAAGATAGTGAAGCAATTCGGCATAGTACCGATAGACTTAGTGCTATCGGTACTAACTTCACTATCGTAAAATCAAATTTCAAAGATTTGAAAAGAGTAATCAATAATGAAGGTTATGAAAGAGTAGACGGGATCTTATTTGATTTGGGTGTATCTTCACCTGAATTAGATGAAGCAGATCGTGGTTTTTCTTTTCACAACGATGCACCATTAGACATGAGAATGGATACTTCTCAAAGTTTTAGTGCGTATAATGTAGTAAATGAATATTCTTATGAAGAATTAAGAAATATTTTTTATAGATACGGTGAAGATAAATTTGCACCTGGCATAGCAAAAAAAATAGTTGAAGCAAGAGAAAACAAACCAATCGAAACAACATTAGAATTAGTTGAAATAATTAAAACAGCAGTTCCAATGAAAGTTAGATTAAAGAAACATCCTGCTCGTCAAATATTTCAAGCTATAAGAATAGAAGTAAATGATGAATTAAATGTTTTAGAAAAGGCTCTTAAAGATGCAACTGATTTATTAAATGTTGGAGGAAGAGTAGTAGTAATAACATTTCATTCATTAGAAGATAGAATAGTAAAAAAATATTTTAAAGAATTAACTGAAGTTGATGAAAGAGTAAAAGGATTACCAAATGTAAATCCAGATCTTTTACCTAACTTCAAATTAGTAAATAGAAAACCTATCATCCCAAGTGATGAAGAAGTAGAAAGAAATCCTCGCTCAAGGAGTGCGAAGATGAGGGTGATAGAACGAATAAAATAATAAGGAAGGAGATACTATGAAAAAGAATAAAAAGACGAAGAAATCAACTAGTGTAAGTAAATCTATGGTTATTATTGCTATTGTAATAGTATCAGTTGCCTTCTTTAAAGTATTCTTGATGTCGACTTTAGCACAATTAAATTATGAAGTTGAAAAACAAAAGAAAGAAATAGAGCAACAAGAAAAAACAAACGAATCATTACAGATGGCAATCAATGAATTAGCTTCACTAACCAAGATTGAAGAAGTTGCTAAAGATCAAGGCCTAAGTTATAATAATAATAACATCAAGGCAATTAAAACATCAGCTAGTAACGAATAGGAAGTGAATTAAATGAGTAAGAGAAAGAAAAACAATATAAAGTACTCTGGATTGATAATAATTCTTTCTCTTTTTTTGTTTGCTATTTTTATTTATAGATTATCTTACTTGTCTTTATCTAAAGAAGTAGATGGAGTAAACTTAAAAGAATTAGCTTCTCGTAGAACTACCGCAACTGATTTAATATATGCTAAACGTGGAAGTATCTATGCTAAGAATGGAGATTTATTAGCTCAAAATGTAACAGCTTATAAATTAATTGCTTACTTAGAACCTAAAAGAACTACTAATCCAAAGAATCCTCAACATGTTATAGATAAAGAAAAAACAGCTGAAAAATTATCTCCAATTCTTGGAATAAAAAAATCTAAATTATTAGAATATTTAAGCAAGAAAAATGTATATCAAACTGAGTTCGGTATTAAAGGTAAAAATTTAAATGAAATAACAAAAAAGAAAATAGAAGATTTAAATCTACCGGGCTTAGATTTTATTGAATCATATCGTAGATATTATCCTAAAGGAGACTTTGCATCTTATACAATTGGTTATGCTAAAACTAAAACTGATGAAGATGAAGAAGTAACTGGAGAAATGGGTATTGAAAAATACTATGATAAAACACTACGTGGAGAAAATGGATATATCAAATATCAAAAAGATTTAAAAGGATATAAGATTGCTGATACAAAGACAGAAACTGTTGATGCTACATCAGGAAAAGATATCTATTTAACAATAGATTCAAACTTACAATTTTATGTTGAGAATGCTATGACAAAGCAAGCTAAAAGATTTAGATGGGATTGGTATACGTTAACCCTTTTAGATGCTAAATCAGGAGCCGTACTCGCATCAAGTCAAAAACCATCTTTTGATCCAAATAAAAGAGATATTAAAAATTATATGAATATGTTAACTTCGGCTCCATATGAACCAGGTTCTACAATGAAAACCTATACTTATATGGCAGCCATGGAAAATGGAGTATATAAAGGTAGTGAAACATATCATTCAGGAGTATATACTACTAAAGATGGAACTCAAATAGGTGACTGGAATAGAGCTGGATGGGGTAACATCACATTTGATAGAGGATATGTATTATCAAGTAATGTAGGAATTATTAATTTAATACATAGACATATGAATGCTAATATGTTAAGAAGTTATTATAAAAAGTTAGGGTTTGGTCGCAAAACTGGTCTACCTCTTCCTAATGAGTCAACTGGATTATTAGGATTCAAATATGAAACTGAAATATATAATGCTGGATTTGGACAAGGTATTACAACAACACCTATTCAAAATGTAAAAGCCTTAACTGCTCTTACGAATGATGGGATGTTACTACAACCTTACATAGTTGATAAGATTGTAGATCCTGAAACAAATGAAGTAATTCTCAAAAATAAAAGAACTGAATTAGAAAGAGTTGCTTCTACGCAAACAGTTAAAAAGATGAAGCAATTAATGGATGAATGTGTTAATGGAGTAGGAAATACAGGATATTACTTTAGATTAGATTCTAAAGAGTTAATAGGAAAAACAGGAACAGCACAAATACCTGATGAAAAACATGGTGGCTATATCCCAGGTGTAGCAAATGTAATAGTATCTTTCGCAGGTATCTATCCTAAGTCAGATCCAAAAGTAATAATATATGCATCAGTAAAGAAACCAACTAATGGAGCTCAAAAACCAGTATCTGATGCTGTAAAAGAAATAATCAAAAACTTAGCTAAATATTATGGTAAAAATGAAGAAAAAACTAAAGCCATAGATGTACATGATTATGAAGTTCCTAATTTCATAAATAAAAGCATTGATGAAACTAAAAATATTATTAAACAAGATAAAGTATCATACGTTATCTATGGTAAAGGATCTAAAGTAATAAAACAAATACCTAATGCCAATACTGTAGTAACAAATAGAGATAAAATCTATTTAATAACAAATGATTCTGATATAAAAGTACCTGATGTCAAAGGAATGTCATCTAAAATAGCTAAAACACTATTAGAACAATTAGGTTTAAATGTAACATTAGATGGAGTAGGTTATGTTAAGAAACAATCAATAAAGCCAAATTCTAAATTAGAAAAAGGTAAAGAGATTAAATTAACATTAACACCTAAATTCAAAGAATGACAAAGAAAGAAATAATCATATATACAATAGGTGTTTTAGTTGCCGCAATAGTTCTATTTTTAACACAAGGAATTCCTGAAATTAAAAAAGAACTAGGCAGTTCTGATCATATATTGACTACACTAAGTGCAAAAAAACTAATAGATATTAAAATAGATGATACTTTATATGGATTGGAATTAGATGATGATAATAAAGTAGTAAATGTAATCTTTTATAATGAATCATCTCTAATACTTTATAATAAAAATATCGAGAAAAAATCTCTATCTACAGCAATAGACTTATCATATAAATTATTAGAGGAAAGAAATAAAATAACTAATAAAAATATAATGATAACTAAATATGATGATAAATCATATAAAGAGTATTTTAATAATATTAATTATTCTTCATATAAAGAAATAAAATCTTCTTATGAAGAATTAAATAATAAATATAATCTTAATAGTACAGAAGATACTATACTGTCAAATTTAAATATTTATTCAAAAGATTATGTTTTATCCTTTAAAAATATAAATGTTATAGATTATACTGATTATGTATATAAGAAATTATTAATATATCAAGCAAATAATAATATTAAAGATGAATCAAAAGATAATCATTCATTAGATATAAAAACTATTAAGATAAAAGGTTTATCTAATTATCCAACTAATAATAGTTATTACTATATCAAAGATAAAAAGGTATATGCTTACATTGAGGTAACAGTTAATAATCTAGATATTGGTAGTTGCTATAAAGGTAATTTAAAAGCTTACAAAAAGGGGAAATGTTAAATGAAGAATAAACAAATAATTGTAACATTATGTATCTCATTAATAATAATAACTATTGCTTTCACAATAGCTATAGTAAAATTATCAATGGTTACAAAAGAAAAATCAGATTACAAAATTGAATTTATTTCTACAAATAAACTAAATCCAATTCAAGCTGGTAAGTATAATCCAACATCTACAGCGACTATCACTAATAATGGTTTATCATTAGATTTATCTTTTGACCTATATACTCCAAATGATGAAATAACTTATTTAATTAAGATTAAAAATACAGGTAAAATCAAAGGGAAAATTGTTAATCTAATAGCTGTACCTGATTACTTTAATGATGATAATGCTAGAAGAACTATTTATCCAGCAAAAGTAGAAATAAATAATATTACTGGAAGAGAATTAGATCCATCTGATGAAATAACATTAAAAGTAACAGCTCAATATCAATATACTAAGAGACATCGTCAAGCTATAAATATTCCTATTCAATTATCTTTAATAACAGAAAGTATATAATCTTTGACTTTATAATCTATTAATAATATAATATTATTAGTAGGATAGATAATTATGGAAAACAATGAGAATAAAAAGAAAAAACGTTTAAGAAAAGAACTATTACTAATAGTTCTTTTAATGGTTATCGCAGTAATTCTACTAGTAATAGGAATTACTTTTAATAGATCATCTCAACCTAAACATATCTATACAAAAACAGTAAATTATATTTATAATTATTTGAATAATATGATGTATTATGAAAAGAATAATACCAATATAGGTAATAATATTCATAGTGATTACACTGTTAATTTTAATATTCATAGTGATGAAGATATTTTTAATACTGGGTATACAAAACAACAATTATATAAGTACTATAATAATCTTAGTAGAACAAAAACTAATATAAGTTTTAATCAAGATACTACTAATAAGATATTAATGTATTCTTTTGATAGTAAATTATTAAATAGAACTTTAACTAATCAAAAAATAGTAGTAAATGATTCTACTAAATATGAATATTTAGAAGGGTTTAAAGAAAACTATATTAATTTAGGTAATGCTATATACTTTGAGACTATTAATTCTCATAAAGATATTGAATATAATATTTCTTATTTAAATGAATTTATTAAAGATTCGTTTCTAAATAATATTAATGAAGAAGATATCAAAGTAAATAAGGTTAAAACTACATATAATGATCAAGAAATAAAATTAATGAAATATGAATATAAACTTAATGATATGAGATTAAGATTACTCTTAAATAAAATAATTAAAGATATTAAGAAAGATGAAAGAGCTAATCATATAATGAGTATTATTAATCCAAACTTTAAGAAGTTTAAGATTTCTTCATCAAAACAATTATTACAAAATCATGAATATATTGAATTTAATATCTATACAAATAGTCTATATCATATTAAAAAGTTTGAATTTAATAGAATAGATAGTATAAACAAAAGTATCATCTCAATAGAGCCATCTGAAGAAATGATAAAAATACTTACATATAAAAATAATAATCTAGATACCACAACAATTCTAAAGAATAATAAAGGTAGTTATGTTGCCTCTATGGTTGATGCTAAAAACAACAGTGTTGGTAGTATCGAATTTGAAAGATCAGAAAAAAGAACCACTTTAATTGTAGGTTTCTCAAAAGATAAAAAGATTGATGTTAACTATGATAGAAGTATTAAAAAACTAGATGAAAATAAAAGTTATACTCAAAATATTAGTTTATCGATTAATATTATAGATTCAACTACAATGAATAAAATATTAAATTTTAACTTTTCTTGTATTAATAACGTATCAAAATATGTTAAAATAGAAGAAGAAATAAGTAATGTAATTCTATATGATTCATTAACTAAAAAAGAAAAAGAATATAAATCTAAAGAAAAAGAACGTATTATTAATAAATTATTAAGATAGGAGGATATCTATGGACAAAGTAAAGAAGAGAATTAAAAGAAACAAAGAATTTGGTATATCAGGATTTATACTTTTAGGAGTATTTATCATATTACTAATATTTGTAGTATATTTACTGTTTAGATTAAAAGAGGCTAAATGGGAATACAAATATCATGATGTTGACTTTACGATGCCAGTTATCGAAGAAAAACTTAATACAATTAATGTAATTGTAGGAGGAAAGAAAAAAGATGAAGTTGTAACTTACCTATTTAATATTACTAATTATAGAGATAGAAAAGTTAATAAAAAACCAATGAAATATAAGTTCTTCGTTAGAAGTAATACTAAAGCAGAATATAAGTTAACTTTAAAAGATGATGATAAGAATCTATTAGATGAAAAAAATATAAGTAAATATCTAACTATTAATGGAAAGAAAAAAGAAATAATTACATATAAATTAACTATTACATTAAAAGAGAATCAAAAGAAAGAAAGTGTAGTTGATTTATATATAGAAGGGAAGAAGTAGTATGGAAATAATTGATGATCAAAAACTTACTTTAGAAGTAGATGGACAAGAAAAAGAATTTGATGTTTTATTTACTTTTACATCTGAAGATACTGGTAAAGCCTATATTGGTTATACTGATAACTCAACTACAAAAGATGGTCGTAAAAATGTTTATTATTCATCATATGATCCACTATTCGGACCTGAAAAATTAGAAAAAGTTACAAGTCCTAGTGAAGTAGAAATGATTAGAGATGTGTTACAAGAGATAGATAGGAGTGCTAGAGATGTTTGATGATATATATACTATTGATGAAATAGATAATTTGATTTCATCTAAGCAAAAGACAATAGAAGATTACAAAAAAATCTTAGCAAGCACAGATAGCATTAAAGATGAAAGCGTTAAAAAATCACAAATAACCATAATTCAATCAAGCATAGATAAAGTTAACGAAGAATTAAATGGTTTATATGGAAGAAGAAAAACACTAGGACAAGAAATTAAATTAAAAGACTTATTATATGAAAAAATAAATATTCAAAAAGAAAGACAAGAGTTACTATCAACAAAGGATAAACAAATAGAAGAAATAAATGAATTATCTAAAGGTAAAGTATTTAATGAAGACTATAATGATGATGAATTTGAAAGACTATCTAATCTAGATAATTCTGCCAGAGAAATAGATAAAAAGATAAAAGAATTGAATTATAAAATTACTAACATCGATTCAATATTAAATTACTTTTCAGAGGATGAAATTAAATCTACTTATGAACAAATAAATAGAGAAAATACCTCACTAATTGAAGAGAATAATAAAGAGAATATAGCTAAAGAAGAAAAAGTAGAAGTTACACCTGCTATGCAAGAAATAATTGATATGGTAATTGAATACTATAGATATAATGAAAAAGAAGAGGAATTAGTAGCAGAGAGTAATAGCTTAAAAGATGATATAGCTAAATTAAACAATGAAAAAGAAGAATCTCCTGAAAAAGCACCTATTATAGATACAAGAATTAGTATGATAAATGGAATTCTTTCTTCAAATGATTCATATATTAAAAAACTAGAAGATTGGAAACAAGATATTGATATCGCAATGATGCGTTATCCTGAAGAAGAGAATAATAAAGCATTTAAATATGTTCAAGATAATACAACTGCTATATTTAATAAAATGAAAAGTGAAGTTGGGGCTGAAATATTTATAGATATTGATAAATTAGAAGATAAATGGTATGAACTAGTAAAAAATAAGGATGCTACAACTGAAGAAATATATAAATATTCTACAGAACTAGCAAGTGCTTACCAAAAACAAATTAAACGTTATGATACACTTCTTGAGAAGAATTTATCAGCACCACCAGAGTATAAAAAAGTAATTAGAGATGAAAAAACAAGGTGCGAAAATTCTATGTCGTATTATCAACAAATTTCTAATGACCACAAACCAGAAGAACCTACTACATTTGTTGATTATACAGTAGAACAATTACAAGAAGAAATTCTTCAAACTCAAGAAAAGATAAATGAGACTGAAGCTAAATTAGATGAATCTGCTAAAAACAAAGAATTCTTTACACGTGAAGCATTGAGACTTTCTAATGAATTAAGAGATAAAAATGAAGAGTTAATAAATATTATTAATGAATATCAAGGAACCGATGCTAAAGAACTTAAAGAATTAGAAATAGAGCAAGCTAAAAGACGTTTAGAGCTTGCTTCAAAAAATAAATTGAAATATGAAAATATTACTAAAGAATTAGAAGAAGAACTTTCTCAAACAAAAGCACTTATTACAAGAAATCAAGAACTTCTAAATGATAGAATAGTTAGTGCTACAGATTTACCTGGACTAGCACCAGCAAAATCAGAAGAACCTGCAACACCTGATTCCATTGTATATACTCAAGTATTAGATCCATTCTTTGAACCATCATCAGAGCCAGTACAACCTTCTGATCCTGAACCATTACAACCTGTAACTCCAGAGCCAACTCAACCAGCAGATCCAGAACATGCTCAACCTGTAACTCCAGAGCCAGCTCAACCAGCAGATCCAGAACCAACACCAACTGTTTCAAGTGAACCAGTTCAAAGAGAAGGTAGAGTTTTAGAACAAATACTAGTTGATATTTATACAGATAAAGATACAGGTAATCCAATAAATGTTACACATATTCAAAGAAAGAGATTAGAAAGATCTAATATATCTGTAACTAGAAACTTTGTTAATGATGTTAAGAATGGAAATACTTTATATAATGTAATGGCTTTTGTTCCAGCATTGATAATCCATGCTCCAATGTCATTATTCCAAAAAATATCAGGCAAGATTTTAACAACTCAAAGAACAAAAGATAAAGTTGCTAAAATTAGAAAAAATATTCAAGATTTACCTGATGAAGATAAAAAAGTTTTATTTAAAAAATATAAGAATGCTAAAGCATTTGAAGATAGAGCTAAAGGAGCAGATGGAATAATAAGAGAAGAGGCAATGGAATACTTAAGAACAAAAGAAATTGCTCCTAGAGTTCAACAAGCAGGTAATATCTTTACTGAAACATTTGAAAGTTATAAATTATATAAGAAGTATACAAATGTCATTGAACAACTAGAAAATGGTCTTCCACTTGATGCAGTGAAAGCAATTCCTGGTAAGAAAGTAAATGTAAAAGATGTTACTAAAGAAGATTTAATTAAAACATTAAAAGAAGTAAGAGAAAAACTTCTTATTGGACAAGCGGCTAAAATTAGAAAATTCCAAGAATTAAATGATGAATTAGCTGAATTATATAGTGGTAGTGGACTTCATGGCCTTGAAGAAGAAGATAGAGCTAAATCTTCAATGATGAATGAAAAAGGAAAGAGATTTGCTACAGATGTTGGTACTGCTGATGACTTCGAAGGACGTAAGATGCGTGCTGATGTACAAGGTGCCTTAAAAGAAGCCTTAGATGAAGGAAAAGATTTAGAATCATTATTGTTATTCGTTAAGAATGAACAATTAAAACTAAATGCTTCAGAACAAGGACTAACATTTGTAAGAATCTTAAAAGGTAATCCATTAATTCCAGAAGGAATTCCAATATTCCCAGCTGGAATAGGAGAAAAAGGTACTATTAATTATATGCCTATTGCTAAAGAGATGGATTATAGACCAGATCCATTTGTTAGAAATATGATTTCTACATTAGCTATAACAGCTACACTTGCTAATTCAATTAGTCAAATTCATCAAAATATTCAAGCATCTAAAATAAATGCTGAGAATTCTAAAATAGAAGCTGAGATTCACGCTCAAGGAAAAGAATTAGAATCACATCAAGATGCTTTAAATGATGGAATGGCTGATCAAAGAGAATTAACTTTCGCAGCAGAAAGAAATCATACTGAATTACACGATCATTATTGGGATCCAAATGCACATTATTCAATTGATGACTCAGCTCATCATCTAGAATTACGTGATGCATATGATTTAGTAAATAATAATATTAAGAAGATTAATGAACAAGTTGAAAGTGGAGAGATAACATCTCTTGAAGGATTAAATCAAATAAGAGAATTGAATAGCCAAGTACATTCGCAATATGTTGAAGTATTAAAAGAATCATTACCTGATATTGAAACATATGTCAAAAATCATAACTATGATTATAATGTCTTAGTACCAGCAATCAAGAAAATGATAGATAATCCTCATGGATTAGATGCTGAAAATCAAGCTTTATTTGATTCAATTCAAACTGGTAGTTCACTTCAAGCAATCGCTATCAAAGAACTTCCATCTAATCTTGCTTTACCAATTATTGGTTTAGGTGGAGCAGCCTTAATTACAGGATATGCTGCTTCATTAGCTCAAAAAGGATACAAAAAACCTGAAGATAATTTAACTGAATATGTTGAAGATTCAATAGAATTAGATAAAGAATTATCAGGTCAACAAGAAATAAATAGAAATCACACTATTGTTACACCAGCAGCAACTAGCAAATCAATTCCTGTCGAAGCAGAACCAGTTGGTGTAAGTAACGATTTATTTGAACAAATGATGAGAGAAAGCCTAGGCGAGGGTAATGAACCACAACCAGAACCAGTAAGATCAAGAGTACATAAATAATTAAAAGGACTAGAAATAGTCCTTTTTCATATATGTAAAAAAGATGTTAATTTAATAATTAAGTAGTATTTTAAAATATAACTATGATATAATTTATACAGGAAATGAGGAATAAGTATGTTATTATTAACAAAAGCTGTTTTAGCAGCCTGTATAGGATTCTTACTTTCAGTAATACTAGGATTGTTTTTATTACCATTATTAAGACATTTTAATATTGGGCAAAGAGTAAGTGCTTATGTAGGAAAAACACATATACAAAAGAATGGTACTCCTACTATGGGAGGATTAATCTTTATTTTACCTACTATTATCATAACCTTAGGTTTATTAATAACTGATAAAGTATCATATACATCTAATTTAGGTATAGTATTATTAGTATTTATTGGTTATTCTCTAATAGGATTTTTAGATGATTTTCTATCAATAAAAAGAGGTAATAATGAAGGATTAAATGAATATCAAAAATTAATATTACAAGTATTAATAGCTATAGGATTTTTCTATATTTATATGCGTGGAGGAGGTCAAACATCTTGGATAGTTGGAACTCTACATATTGATTTAGAAATGTCCTGGTTATATGGACTATTTATCTTATTTATACTAGTTGGAGGTAGTAATGCAGTTAACCTAACAGATGGGCTAGATGGTTTAGCTGGAGGATTATCCGCAATTGCATTTGTAGCCTTCAGTTTAATATCATTTGTAGTTGGATTTGAAGAAATAGGAATATTCTCATTAATCTTAGCTGGTTCATTATTAGGTTTCTTAATGTTTAATACTCATCCAGCTAAAGTATTCATGGGAGATACTGGTTCTCTAGCTTTAGGAGCTGTCATGGGAGCTATCGCTATACTAACTCATAGAGAGTTAACATTAGTAGTAGTTGCTGGAGTATTTATTATTGAAACATTAACAGTAATAATTCAAAACTTCTCAGTTCTAGCATTTAAGAGAAAAGTATTTTTAATGACACCACTACATCATCATTTTGAAAAACTAGGTTGGAATGAACAAGATATAGTAAAAGTATTCTGGGTTATAGGATTAATGTTTGCTATGGCTGGAATAATCTTTGGAGTATGGATATAGGTGGAAACACCTATTTTTCTATCAAAGGAGGATTTATGAGAATAATAATTGTAGGTGCAGGACCATCAGGTTTAGTATGTGCTTTAAAATCAAAAAATGATCATAATGAAGTAATTATTTTAGAAAAAGAAAAAGAAGTAGGTAAAAAACTACTAGTAACAGGTTCAGGTAAATGTAATTATTATAATGAAAACATGTCATTAGATAAATTCCATTCATATAATAAATCTAAGTTAAAAGAATTAATAAATGAAGAAGAACTAATCAAAGTAAAAGATTTTTATTCTGATTTAGGAATAATTCCCTTCATAAGAAATGATTATTACTATCCAATAACTAAAGATTCTAAAACAATAAGAAATACTTTATTAAATGAATGCTTAAATAAAGGTATTAAAGTGATTACAGATTACAAAGTAGAAAAGATAGAACAAAAGAATAATACTTATCTAATAAATAATGATTTATCATGTGATATTTTAGTTCTAGCTACTGGATCTTACTCATATTATAAAGAATCTAATTCATATGATTTATTAAAAGAATTAAACTTAAAAATAGAAAAACCTCTACCATCATTAGTTCAATTAGAAACAAAGTCTTATCCTTTCTTAAAGAAATGGCATGGCGTTCGTTCAGAAGTAGAAGTATCACTATATGAAGAAAATAACTTTATTAAGAAAGAACAAGGAGAAATTCAATTAACTGATTATGGAGTATCAGGTATTTGCATATTTAATCTATCTTCATATGTTTCTAAAGGATTAGCTAATAATAAAAAAGAGATTATAAAGATAGATTTTGTAAAAGATATGAGTAGTGAAGAATTAACTAATTTCTTAGAAAAAGAAGATATAAAAGTACAATTAGAAAAACTAATTAATTATAAATTAATTCCAATTATCTTAGATAATACTAATAATATTAATGATATAGTTAATAATTTAAAATCATTTTCTTTAGAAATAACTAAAACTAAATCCTTTTCAAATAGCCAAGTTACAATAGGAGGATTAAGTTTAGAAGAATTAACAACTAATTTTGAATCTATTAAATATAATAATCTATTCATTATAGGAGAAGAAGTAGATATAGATGGTGATTGTGGAGGTTATAATTTAACTTTCGCAGTCTATTCTGGTTTAAAAGCAGGTAATAGTATTTATGATAAGAATTAATAATTTAAAAATATTAGTAGAAAATGATAATAAAGAATATATTATATCTAAAATAAATAAAAAGTATAAAACTAGTATTACTGATTATAAGATAATAAAGAAGTCTATTGATGCTCGTACAAAAGATATATTTTATGTTTATACAATAGATATAAATATAGATAATGAAGATGATTTATTATCTAAGAATAAAGATTTAACTAAATCAGTAGATTCTAAGTATGAATTTAATGATTTTGGTTCCTTAAAACAAAATAATAGACCTATCATTGTAGGATCTGGTCCTGCAGGTCTTTTTTGTGGATATCTTTTAGCTTTAAATAACTATAATCCCATCATAATAGAAAGAGGAGAAAAGATAGAAGATAGAGTCAAAACAGTTGAACATTTTTTTAAAACTAATGAATTAAATGAAGAAAGTAATGTTCAATTTGGAGAAGGAGGAGCTGGAACTTTCTCTGATGGTAAACTATCTACAGGGATAAAAGATAAAGAAAATAGAATTAAATTTATCCTAGAAACATTTGTAGAAATGAATGCTCCAGAAGATATTTTATATCTCAATAAACCACATATTGGAACAAATAAACTAAGAGATGTAATAATTAATCTTCGTAATAAGATAATCTCTTTAGGAGGAGAATTTAAATATAATACTAAATTAACTAATATTATTCTAAATAATAATAAATTAGAGAAGATAGAACTTAATAATAATGAAATAATCGATTGTGATAACTTATTCTTATGTATTGGTCATTCTGCAAGAGATACTTATAAAATGTTATATGATAAAAAGATTGTTATGAATCCTAAATCTTTTGCGATAGGAGTAAGAGTATCACATCCTCAAGAATTGATTAATAAATCTCTTTATAAAGAAAAATATAATATTTTACCACCAGCATCATACAAATTAACTTATCAAACTAAAAGTGGTAGAGGAGTATATTCATTCTGTATGTGTCCAGGAGGATATGTAGTAAATTCATCTTCTAAAAAAGAACATTTAGTAGTCAATGGAATGAGTGATTATTTAAGAGATACTGATACAGCAAATTCAGCTATCATCGTTACAATTACTCCAAGAGATTTTGGTAATAATCCTCTCGATGGAATAAAGTTTCAAAAAGATTTAGAACAAAAAGCATATAAACTAGGTAGAGGAAATATACCTATACAAAACTATATAGATTATAAAAATAATATTAAATCAACTAAGTTGTTATCAAATATCAATATTAAAGGAAATTATGAATTATCCAATCTAAATGAAATATTACCATCATATATAAATGATTCATTAAAAGAAGCATTTCCATACTTTGGTACTAAGATTAAAGATTATGATTCAGATGAAATGATACTTTATGGAGTAGAAACTCGTACTTCAGCTCCTCTTCGTATTGAAAGAGATGAAGAAGGACTTTCTTCAATCGAAGGGATTTATCCAACAGGAGAAGGTGCAGGCTTTGCAGGAGGTATTATTTCTTCAGCAGTTGATGGTATGAAGCAAGCTGAAAACTATATGAAAAAGTATCAAAAAATGATATAATTAACTCAAGAAAGGATTGATAATATGGAATATAAGATTATTGGACAAACAGTTCCAGTAGTAGAAATAACATTAAATAGAGGACAAAAAGTATATACTCAAAGTGGAGGAATGGCATATCAAACAACTGGTATTAAAATGACTACAAATACAAGAAATGGAATTATGAGTGGTATTGGTAGAATGTTTGCTGGAGAATCACTATTCTTAGCTAATTATGAAGCAGAACAAGATAATGCCATGGTAGCTTTTGCTTCAACAGTACCAGGAACAGTAGTTCCAATTGATATGAGTACTTATCCAAATGGATTAATCTTACAAAAAGGAGCATTTCTTTGCGCTGAAGATACAGTAAATACGAAAGTTGAATTTACTAAAAGATTTACTGCTGGATTATTTGGTGGAGAAGGTTTTATCCTTCAACGTGCATCGGGAACAGGTAATATGTTTTTAGAAGTTGATGGAGATATCATTGAAAAAACATTACAACCTGGTGAAACAATAAAAGTAGATACAGGAAACATAGTTTGTTTTGAACCTTCAATGCAATATGAAATCGAAATGGTAAAAGGA
>JAEEGL011150700.1_pt1 | contig 15677 bp, 14 predicted proteins | sample 9134231 | NCBI WGS metagenome assembly JAEEGL01 (sample SAMN16246548, study PRJNA631951) | gut metagenome | biome: gut microbiome; feature: rumen; material: fiber-attached | host: Bos | place: Iran: Karaj | collected 2018-10
AAAAACAAAGCATTATAAATAATGCAATAATCTTATTTAACTGGTTCGGAAAAAGAGTTTGTTCCATATCTGTATTGTTTTTACTAATCTCCATAAAAATAGGCGCAGACATTCGCCATACGCTTCACGGTTCACCACAAAACACAACTATATACGGGAAGCCTGCGCCCATACGGGGCAGCTTCTATAATAGTTGTTGCTCTTTCGTTTGCAGTGGTGATTGTGAAGCTATAGAGCAATATGTCTTGGAAAACGCACAAGTACGGAATCCGTGTGCAAAAATAGTAATTTTAGGCGAGATTTCAATCGAAAATGAAAGAAAATAGCAAAAATATATGCCAATAGCAAGAAAAGGGATAGGCTTAAAGCCTAAATCCCTTCTTTTGAGTCTGACTTTGAGATAGCCCAAACTGCTCCCTGAACCATTGTGTGATAGGTATCTGATTGATTTCCAGAAACAGGTTTCGCTTCTCGTCCCTTATCACTTGTGCCGTGACATTATCGGCAAGGACATTGCGCCTGTACTCATTAGAATGCAGCAAGCCACTATAATTGACGGCTTGCCCGTGTAGCAGTTTGTCGGTCTGTTCCTCACTGAAACCATATTCCAGACACTCACGCTCCATATTGAGGAAACGCTTTAAACTTGGGAACCATCTATAAGCCTTGTCTAAGATGCGCTTCAAGTTGCTCACCTCCTGCTGGTGCTGCTCATTGTTACGGTTGAGTTCCCTTGCGTGGGTGTCCTTCAACTTCTGCATATCGGTGTGCAGTCTTTCAATCTGGTCATTCAAATCTTCAACCTTACTGCACGTCCTTATGATACATCATACCTGTATAATAATGACTTGTCAACATAGTGACCACAAAGGTAGTAATTAATTCATAATTCATCAGTCATAATTCATCATTTTTTAGTAATTTTGCCAATAAAAATTGGCGAAATTACTCCGTCTCGGCAAACAAAGAAACAAGTTTCTTTGTTTTGCTCTCGACTTTTCGTAACTTTGTATGCAATTATAACGTAAACAATAACAAATGAAGAAGAGTTTTCTTATTGCGTTGCTGATGGCATCCTCGTTATCGGCAATGGCTCAGAATACTGCCGACCCAAACATGGCAAGGGCAGAGAAGATGTTTGGCTTCCTCTTGGAAAACAAGGCTGACAGTCTTTATGATAACCTGTCGCCACAGGTGAAGCCTATGGTTCAGAAAACACAGTTTGAAGGATTGCTGAAGAATATGGAACCGCAGATAGGTGTTTATCAGAAGCATGGCGGTTGGGAAACGCAGCAAGTGATGGGACAGAAATGCTATGTTTCAGTGGCTCAGTTTGAAAAGGCTGAGTTAGGCGCTGTCGTTGTGTTCGATGCAGAGGGTAAGATGCTCGGCATACAGTTGGTGCCTGCCGGTATGGTAAAAAAAATGTAGCCCCTGTTGACAATGTGCTTTCAACAGGGGCTACGTTTAAGGAAATAGCTGATACGGTGATAACGGGCGACGTGCGTCTGCCTGCCGTTGTTACATGGCCAGTGGAGCAGGATGCACCAATAGTGGTAATGGTGCATGGCTCCGGCGCAACAGATCGCGATGAAACGGTGTATGAAAACAAGCCTTTTCGTGACATAGCAACGAAACTGGCCGACTGCGGCATTGCCACGTTACGTTATGACAAGCGTACTTTCATATACAGACAAAAGATAAGTTCGATGGATGATGAAACTATACTGGATGCTTTATCAGCCATACGTCTTGCGAGGAAATACGGCAAGCGCATATTCATCTTGGGACATAGTCTTGGTGCCATGCTGGCACCAATAATAGCCAGTCGTGCAGAAGAAAAGCCTGAGGGAATAATAATGATGGCAGCTCCGGCAAGAAACCTGGAGGAGGTTGTGCGCGAACAGTTTGATTACCTGTTGCCTTCTGGCACAAGCGACAGTTACAAGGAGGAACAGCTAGAGAAACTTCGCAGTGCTGCACCACATTACTTGCAGCCACAAGGACAGATAGCCGTTGCACAAAAACTTGACATACCCATGCTTATTCTGCAAGGTGAACGCGACTATCAGGTAACGATGCAGGATTTCCACCTGTGGCAACAGTCGTTGAAGAGGAAAGAAAGGGCTGTATTCCACAGTTACCCATCACTAAATCATCTGTTTATGCACGGCGAGGGTAAGTCCACTCCTATGGAATATCAGTTGCAAGGCCATGTTTCAGACAAAGTAACAAACGACATTGCGGAATTTATAAAGAGATTCTGATAATCTTATATCTATATGTAAGGGAAGAATGTGATTATCAATGCGAGTTTCCTTGAAGTATGGTCTGGGGTATTATAAGTCTATATGCTCCACGTTGATGTCTTCGTGTAGGAATACGTTGGCGCATTCCTTGAACCTCTCTGGCGACTCTGTGGTATAGTAACTTACCGTGCCGAGCTTGGAGCAGTGAGCGTCAATCTCTGGATGACGGTGCAGGTAGTCAACGAGGGACGTTGCCACATACTCGCCTTGCGGCACAATGTTAACGCCTGCAGGGACTGCTTTTTTCAGTGCATTCATCAATAACGGATAGTGCGTGCAGCCGAGTATGATGGTATCAATAAGCGGGTCGCGCTCAAGCAACTGATTGATACGCTTCCTCACGAAATACTCTGCTCCCTCACTCTCAGCCTCGCCTGCCTCTACTATGGCAGCCCACAGGGGACAGGCTTGTCCCGTCACGACAATGTCGGGATGGAGCTTGGCTATCTCCAAATCATAGCTGTGCGAGCGTATGGTTCCCTCTGTGGCTACAACGCCCACATGGCGGCTACTGGTAAGTCCGCCAACCACCTCGACGGTAGGACGTATTACGCCCAGTACTCTCCTGTCTGGCGCAATAACCGGCAGGTCACGCTGCTGGATGGTGCGCAGAGCCTTAGCGGAAGCTGTGTTACATCCGAGAATAACGAGATGACACCCCATATCAAAGAGTTTCACAACAGCCTGACGCGTGAACTCATATACCACATCAAAGCTGCGTGAGCCATAGGGTGCACGGGCATTGTCGCCAAGGTATGTGAAGTCATACTGCGGCAGATACCTGCGCAGCTCACGGAGAATAGTTAGTCCGCCATAGCCTGAGTCAAAGACACCGATAGACATTTTATCTGATGTATGACTTTATCTTTGCAGTAACATCCTCTGCGCTGCTACTGTCAATATAAGGACAAGCCTCACTGTCGGTATTGACAATAAGGAGGAAGGCGCCGGAATAACCTACGCTCTGTATGGCCTTGTTGAGTTTCTGTTTCACCGGAGCGAGGGCATCCTGCTCTGCCTGCTTCAGCAGACGCATTGACTCGTTACGGAACTGGGTGTTCCTGTCGAGCAATGACTGGAGGTCTGCCTGGCGCTTCTGCTTGATAGGCTCATCAAGCATACTCTGCTGGTCAAGGAAAAGCTCATACTTCTCGTTGAACTCATCACTGGCGGCCTTCAGTTCCTCGTCATACTGTTTTCTCAGTGTCTCCACGCCAAGCATGGCGGTGACATAGTCTGGCATATCCTCCAATATGGCCTTATAGGAGAAATAACCAATTTTCGCCTGCTGTGCCACAGCAGTGACACAACAAGCGAAAACCATAAATATTGTAAATATCAGTTTTCTCATAAATGATTTTTAAGAAAAGTCCAATAAACCTGTCTTACTTCGCCTTGTTAAGCTCAGCTTTCACGTCAGCTGTAACGTCCTTGACATCAGCACCTACATAGAGGAATGAGCCTGCCTGTGCGATATAGGTGTACTGTCCAGCCTTGCCTACAGCCTCAATTGCAGCGACAACCCTCTTCTGTATAGGCTCAAGGAGCTCCTGCTGCTTCTTCTGCATCTCCTGCTGGTTCTGCTGATAAGCCTCCTGCAGCTTCTGGTAAAGAGCCTGCAGGTCAGACTCTGTCTGCTTCTGCTGTGTAGCGCTCATAGTAGCCTTTGTCTTCTCATACTCCTCAGACTTCTTCTGTATCTCGTCCTGCATCTGCTTGAGCTCGTTGTCATACTGCTGTGCCTGAGCCTGCAGCTCACCGTTAGCCTTTGTTACCTCTGGCAGGCTCTGCATGATAGCCTGAACGTCAACCTGTCCGAATTTCTGTGCATTGGCACTGATAGTCATTGTTAATGCAGCAATGGCTGCGATGATAGTCTTTTTCATTTGTTCTATTTATACTGTTTGATTATTTATTAAATTCTTACACACTATCCCCCTACTCTTTACTCCTTATTCTTTACTCCTTATTCTTTACTCTTTATTCCTTACTCTTTATTCCTTACTCTTTATTCCTTACTCTTTACTCCCCTCACAATCAATATCCCAACTTAGAGAGTACCTCATTGGATATATCAATCTTTGGTGAAGCAAAGATGATACCGTTGTCACTGGCACGGTCAAGTACCAACTGATATCCGCGCAACTCTGCCACTTCCTTGACAGCATTGTATATCTCATCCTGTATAGGAGACATAAGGCTCTCACGCTTCTTGAACAACTCTCCCTCAGGACCGAAGTACTTCTTCTTCAAGTCTGCCGCCTCTTTCTCTTTCTGCATTATGGCATCCTGCTTTGCCTGCTTCTGTTCCTGTGAGAGGAAAACCACCTCGTTCTGATAGTTCTTATACATGGTTGAAGCCTCTGTACCAAGTGCCTCCACCTCTGCCTGCCAGCGCTTGCTAACCTGCGCCAACTGCTCATTAGCACGTTCGTATGCCGGAATATTCTTAAGTATATACTCCATATCAATAAGCGCGTACTTCTGCGCATTAGCTGCGACTGCGGTCACTGCCATGATGGCTATTACAAGTAACTTCTTCATATCTTTCTCTTTTTTTAGTTTGACACAGCAAAGATATTATTTTTATATAAATGCCGCTAATATGTTTTCCCTAATCACGAACGGATTTTCCCTAAACAATACATTCACGCCCAAAGCGTTGCCATAGGATTGCTTAGAACTCCTGTCCGAGGATGAAGTGGAAATTGCTGCCGCCTTTTGTCTTACTGAAGGCTGGCTTGTCAAAGCCGTATGCCCAGTCAAGTCCCATCAGTCCCACCATTGGCAGGTAGATACGTACACCCAGACCTGCGGAGCGCTTCATATCAAACGGATTGAATTTCTTTATGTCGTTCCATGCATTACCTGCCTCTATGAAGCCCAGTCCGTAGATGGTGGTATTACCGAGCATGAAAGGATAGCGCAACTCCAGAGCAAAACGGTCATAGGCATAACCCTCGTATCCACTTGGAGTGAGTGAGCCGTTCTCATAACCACGCAAGCCGATGGTCTCCTCTGCGTAGCTGCTTGAGTAACCCGACATACCGTCACCACCCATATAGAAGGTCTCAAACGGAGACTTCTTATCACTGTTAAAGTGTCCGAGTATTCCGGCTTCCACTCTCGTCATAAGCACGAGACACTTCGCACCGCTTGTAAGAGCTGTATATGTCTTTGACTTGAACTTCCATTTGTGATACTCAATCCAACGGTACTTCTCCTGCTGCTCGTCACTATAGGTAACCGACACAGGGTCAAGAGCAAGTTTAGAGTAGTCCTTGCCGTCAAATGCAGACCATGGCGGAGTAATTGACAGTGAAACCTCAAACTCTGAACCAGAACGCGGGAACAGAGGGTTATCCACTGACGTACGCGACAACGAGATATTGAAGCTCAGGTTATTACAGTTACCGGTACTGATAAGGAAGTATCTCCAGTTTCTCAGCATATAGCGTGTATATGCAAGACTGAGTGACAACTGGAAGTAATCATCAGGCCAACGTAAGCGCTTACCCCATCCTACGGAACCTCCAAGGAGACGCACATACTGGTCAGGGTCATAATAACTCTCTATATTATTATATGGTGTTGAGTTATATCCACTCTGCCAACTGTAATAGTTGTTAATCCAGCTTGAATTATAGTAGTTAGAGTTTACATCAGTCTGCTTAGAGTAGAACACTCCCACACTGAACTGTATAGGACGCTTACCACCAAACCAGCCTGTAGAGTAAGACATATTGTACGCCTGATAATATGTACCGTTGGTCTGTGCACTCAGTCCTAACTGCTCACCGTCACCGATAGGCATGATGCCACGGTGCTCCTTGTTACGGTTAAAGAGATTAGCCATAGAGAAGTTATTGAGCTTCAGGCCTATCTTGCCTATCACACCTGTCTGTCCCCATCCGAGTGAGAACTCTACCTGGTCGTTAGACTTCTGCTCCAAGTCCCAGTTTATGTCAACCGTACCGTCCTCTCCGTTAGGCTTAATATCTGGCTGTACCTTCTCTTGGTCAAAGTGTCCCATCTGGGCTATCTCACGGGCAGAACGCATCAACGCATCCTTAGAGAACAGGTCTCCCGGTTTGGTACGCAACTCACGTCTTACCACTTTCTCATACAACCTGTCATTACCGCTTATCCTCACATGTGAGATATGAGCCTGTGGTCCTTCCTGGATACGCATCTCAAGGTCGATGCTGTCACCCACCACATTTACCTCTATAGGGTCAAGCTGATAGAAAAGATATCCGTGGTTCCAATAAGCGTTGCCCACAGCGTCATCATCATCGCTAAGACGTTTCTTCAACAATGTCTGGTTATACACGTCACCCTTCTTCATGCCGAGCATATTTGCCAGGACATCTGTCTTATATACTGTGTTACCTGCCCATGATATGTTACGCAAATAGTATTTCTGTCCCTCACTGATATGGAAGAATACATCCACATGCTTGTCATCAACAGAGCTTACGCTGTCCTCTACCAATACTGCGTCACGATAGCCATGCTCGTTATACCACTCTATGATGTTTTTCTTATCCTCCTCATATTTCTCAGGAGTGAACTTCTTGCTCTTAAGGAACGAGCGGAGCTTTCCCGTCTCATGCAGTTTCTTCAGTGCTCCTTTCCTTATCAGACCGCCCTTCAGACTGGACTCTGTCATCTCGTCATTACCCACGATGGTAATGTTACGCACCTTGGTTTTCTCTTTCTTGTCTACCTCAATATCAAGTATGACATAGTTCTTCTGAGATACATCGTCGCGCTGCTGGATATTTATCTCTGCATTCTTGAAGCCTTTGTCCTCAAAGTATCTTTGAGCCAGTGTCTTCGCCCTTGATAACATGTTAGGGGTTATCTGCGAGCCTTTCAGCAGTCCTAACTTCTGTTCCAGGTCCTCACGCTCTGACTTCTTTTTCAGTCCGTAATAGTTTATCTCGCTGACGCGCGGACGCATCTTCAGATATATATGCAGGAAGACAGAGTCTCCTACGATGGAGTCTGCCGCAATCTTCACGTCAGAGAACAGGCCATGCTTCCAATAGCGCTTAACGGCATCGGTTATCTCGTTACCCGGCACTGCTATACGCTGACCTATCGTCAGGCCAGAGATACTCGTAAGCATATACTCCTCATAACCTTCCACACCGCTGACTCTAAGCGCTCCTACGACGCATGTCCTTACCTGAGAAGCGTACGCGACATCCGGATTAATGATCTTCTCTTGAGCCTTACCGGTGTTCACACACAGCATACACTGCATTATGAGCATCGCCACAAAGGCTGTCAATCTGTTATCAAGTATGTGTTTTATTATCGTTGCCATCTTGGGTAGGTTAACTCTTCCTACTATTGTTTGTTGTCTGCTTTTACTTATTATATACGTTTTTCTTTCTCCTCTTGCTCTATCTGCGCCTCTGTCTTACCATAGCGACGTTGTTTGGACTGGAAGTTCTCTATCGCCTTGTGTAACTGTTCCTCATCAAAGTCGGGCCAATATACACCTGTAAAGTATAACTCCGAGTATGCTATCTGCCACAACAGGTAATTAGATATGCGCTGCTCGCCACCGGTACGTATCAGCAGGTCAGGGTCTGGCTGGAACGAAGAGTCCAGATGCTCTGCTATTGTCTGCTCGCAGACTGCGTCAGCATCCAGCTTTCCTTCCCTCACCTCTTTGGCTATCTTACGCACTGCGTCGGTCAGCTCCCAACGCGAAGAGTAGCTGAGGGCTATCGTCACCGTCATGCGCTCGTATTTTGATGTATGGTCTTCCAGCCACTCCATCTTCTCAAGCACATCCTTCGGCAAGCGGCTCCTGTCACCTATCATGCGCATACGCACCTGGTTCTTGTCAAACAACTCCTCTGTCAGACTGGTAAGCACCAATGTCATCAGGGCTGCCACTTCATCCTGCGGCCTGTTCCAGTTCTCCGTAGAGAAGGCATACAGGGTAAGATACTTCACCCCGAGACGAGTACACTCTGCCGTTATCTTCTTCACGGTCTCCACGCCTGCTACATGGCCCTCGGTTCTCACCTTGCCACGCTCCGTAGCCCAGCGGCCGTTACCATCCATGATAATGGCTATATGTTGTGGTATTCTATTCTTATCTATCATTTCAGTCTGTTTGTAAAAACATTTATCTGTCCTTCATGCATGTAGGACACTTCGCAGAGAAACTGTAAGTCAGCGTGAACATCAGCACTGAGTAACAGTCTGTATTCTTGAATAATCCGTTGCTCTTTACGTAATACGGATCTTTCACTCCATCCAACTGGTCTGAGAGAGAGAAGTGCATCATCCACTGCAGGGCGAAGTTCATTCTGTCGCCATATCTGTATTTCACTCCTATTCCCAAGGGAATGTTTGCCGTGACCAGACTCTCACTTGAGGTCATCCTCTCTGAAGTGGCATAGTCAACAGTCCTTTCCTGACACTTCACTCCGGTCAGTCCTATACCCAGCGCCACGAACGGTGCCCAGCGCACTGCCCCGCGATATTCTTTTCCTGTACCATAAGGCCAGAAGTTATATTCATACCTCACAGACAAATCTACTATGCTGCTATTATATTTATAGCCTTCGTCATAAAACGGATGATAGTATGTCTGCGCCTTGTCATACTCTCCCTTTATCTTTGAGTACATTCCCGTAACAGAGACGGCAGAGTGTGGATTTACCACCATCTTAAATACTGCGGCACCTGCTGCTGAGAGATTACCAAACAAGCGACTGTTAAAATCACCATAATAGGTAGTGGCACCCAAACCTGCACCTATCTCATAACGATATTCTACATCGTCCTGGGCTCTAACCTGGCACACACTTATATAACACAGCATCAAGGATGCGATGCACACCATGTATGTATGAAGTCTGTCAGCGTGCCTCATACCTGCCACTTATCTGAATAACGTCTGGGGAGTTTCCCAAGTCTCGCAGTTCTTGCGTCCGCGCCACAGCTGTCCTGCTGTCTCAGCGTCACCGTCACTTACCACGTATATATAACCGTCACCGTCAACCTCCATGGCTGCTACGTTAGTAGCATCAAAGCCCTTCGGCAGATGCATACCTGACACTTGGTGCCACGTTGCGCCATGGTCTGGAGAGTAATACATCTTCGAATAAGGAACAGCGGTCTTGTCATTGCCTATAGCCACTATGCCGTCAGCATAATACACTGCTGACAGTCCACGCATATATGGCAGAGTATAATCGTGGTTCTCCCATGATATATTGGTATAGAACCAGCCCTGAGACTTCTCTTTATCTACTATCTTGTTCCATACAACGGCATTCTCAGGAGTATCATCAGAATCTCCTACGCGCTTATTACCAACCATCGTAACATTGACAACATTATTGTCTGCCACCGTAGGCACAGCTACGAGGCTGATGTCGCTGTAAGGCAGCTTGTCTGTATTATCATAATACAAACTTGACTCCATCTTATCCTCTGCCCATGTCACGCCATTATCCTCCGAGAACATGATCTTTCCATCCTTGGCCAATGCGTACATTTCCTTCAAATCCTCTGCGCTGCTTATGCCGGCATTGCTATATCCGCCAATAACAACCGCCAAGGATGCATCGGTAGTCACCTGTTCCCAATTGTCGCCATTTACAGAACTATAAAGCACACCGTCATTGAGCAGGTACAATTTATCATCATGCTTGGCTATGGTTGCCTCGTCTGTCAACTCTGGAAGTCCAGCAGTACCACACTCTGTCCATGATGCATAGTCAGAAGACTTTAGCAGGTGCATATTATCCCCGTCATTTCCCATAAGGAACAGCCCGTTTGAGATCTTCAGCAACTTCATTGTTTTCAACGATGCCACGAGTGCAGCGTTGTCTATAGCTATCTCATTCCAACTGAATGAGTCCGCAAACTCCTTGTGCACCACTGTCTTCACAGTGTACTCACGACTGTTCTGACCGTCAGACGAGGTAACCAACAAAGTACGCTCCGTTGACAAATCCACGGAGTCTGTTGATGAGTAATAAGTATAACCGTCGTCATTCAGGTTCTCAAACCTTACGATGCCAGCATTCTTCGTACCTATAGACACCAAGACTCTTGACACATTACTTCCAACAACCAACGAGTCAAGATTATAGATTGTATTATTACGCTGGTCTATATGCATAGGGACAGCCGAACCTGAATAAGTATAAGAATATGTGCTGTCTGTACCATCCGACGCTTTTGTCGTGCGATAACACTTAATCGTACCAAGCGTAAAGCTGGTTATAGCCACATCATCGTATATGGTGACAGTCTCGTCACTACTGCTGATACAAGAAAACAACATACACTGCACAGCAAGTAATATGGCTCCTAATGATATTTTAGATGTCATTCTTATAATCGAAAATAAAGTACTTTATAATGTTTTATATTAAAAACGAATGCAAATTTAGTCATATTTTCCCAAAAACTCGCATTTTTCTGTCTTTAATTATAATTATTATAGATTAGATATGCGTTTTTTAAGTTATGTTTGCATTTTCAATATGCTTTTTCTAATTTCGCGCCAACGTAATAATATGACAGTATATCATCGTATGAAACACCGCGCGCACCCATAACCGCTGCTCCTATCTGGCACAGGCCTACACCGTGTCCCCATCCTCGTCCGTTAAACACGAAGCGAGTTGGGAAACCGTCTGCGTCAGCATCTTGTTCATGCACGGTGAAGGCAGAACTGTACAGATGGGTGTCTGACAGAGTCTTACGTATCTCCAATTCCTTTCCTATGATGAGCGTCTTATATTCTCCTGTTATCTTCAACAACGAGATTCTTCCGCTAAGGCCTTTCTCCAGTGTTTCTATATGACGGACACGACCGATGTGTATGCCTTGCTTCCTCTCTATCAGCGCTGACAGCTCCTGCTGCGTATATGAGACAAACCAATCATAGAAGTCCTGAGTCTCTTGGTCATAGTCATTAAGTACCTCGGCCAGCACTGCTGTGTCGTGTGTGTTGCAATATGGATCGTGCACACTCTTGAGATAAGGCTTGTTTATATTCTCCCAGCAATACCGGTATTCCTCCGTGATGCCTCCGCAGCATTTTGCAAAACGTGTGTCGCATATCTCGCCGTCGTATGTCAGTATCTGTCCATGTGTGGCTCTCACTGCCTCCAACACATGCTTGTTGGCACTGTTGGTTATTCCTTGGTAACGCTGGCAATGGTCATCTGCACATACGTCAAACAATTGGTGGTCCTCACGGTCATACCAACGTATTATGCGTATAGTATCACCTGTCTGTTCTCTTACCATCGCATCGTTCTCCTGTGATGGCTGCAACTTTGCCTTGCCTCTGTTTTCTATCTGTGACAACAGCCATGAGCGGGATATCACTGCATGGGCTTTCAGCAGTTCCAGACTTGACGTTGCTGACATCTCACTGGATATGACACTCTCCAAGTATCTCTCCACCGGTAAGGTGTTGATTACCTGTATTTTCTCACCGTCAACAATAAGTCTCAGCGTACCGAGGAATGTCTGTGTCTGCTTACGCTCCCAGTGGAAGTTGACACCTATCACCACATCTTCCAGACTGAACGAACAGTCCTCTGCCTGCGGCACGAACAGCAGTTCTCCATACTCCTTGCCCATCCATGATATGCGACCGTCAGCATAGCTCACAGTCTGTCTGCCGCTGAACACTCCGTCGTTTGCCGTATATTCTCCGTTCAGCGTGAATGATATATCTGAGGCCCTAACTATGCCTACGTTGACATTTTGTTCTGTTGTCTTCATATCTTATTGATGTAACTTCTTACCTCTTCTTCTGAATAGCTAACCTCTCTGAGTATTCCTGCCACAGTGTTGTAATCAAGCGTCTCAAAGTCTTCCTCTCTCGGTGTTATTATTACGCCTCCCATATCAATGGCACCAGGGCTGACAAGCACTCCGTCTGCATAGCAGTCGGGACGGTGTTTCTTTCTCGGGAACACCAGTATTACTTGCTCTTCGCTCTCCAGCCATGTTATAATGTTCATATCAAACATGTCTGCAAAGCGTACAAGCAATGCGCTGGCGCCCTGCGCCATCATCCCAGCGGAGCACGTCAAGGCTATAACCGGGCACACATAACTGCGCACCAAACCAATCCTACAGCCGTTCACTGTCTTCTTCCACTCCACATCGTCGCTCCACAGTCTCTGCACTGGCAACAGGCCTGATGTGCCAGCCTGCAGATGTGCATGATCGGGGGCAGAGGCTCCGCAGTGCGGACCATTATAGAACACCATTAATGTAGGGTCTATGTCCAGAACTTTCTGAATCTCATCAACCAACGCTGACACGTCTTGCGCCCGGTGTTCTTTCAACGGTATAGTGTAATGTCGCGGCAGTATCGGAAATGGGTTAATAAGCATCTCGCTGCGCCCAAAATCTATTGTCATCTGCTCCACGGGCCTATTGGCTGCACATAGAAAACAAGGACGTTTGGCAAGACTCTGCTTGTCTATCTTCGCTCCCGTTGACACCATACGCGCCGGATTAAACTGCAAGCGAAGTTCCTTCAGTCCACGCGTCCTTATGTTTGCCAGGTCATCATAACGCTGACGAGCATCCAGCCACTGTTGCAGTTGCTTTTCAAAGAATTCCGTCAGTTTATTGTCACTCATTGATTATTCATCTTTTTACGTGCCAACAGCTCTATTGTCCTCAGTTTATCCTTATAGCTGTTGTTCTTGTTTAGTTTGTCTATGCTGAGGTCAGCATCGCTGTTACCTCCCCATCGTCTGCACAGATATAACTCATCATATATACGACCAATCCTATATGTACGGCTGAACCACAAGCCCAGGGCATAGTCTTCGCCATAGCTGGTATTCGGGAAGCCCACCTCTCTCAACAGAGGAGTAAAGAATGCGCGCGGAGCACCCAGACCATTTATGCGCAAGGCATTGTTGGCTCCGTTATCATCCGTCCACTCACGGTGGTCTATTATTCCCGGCGGAAGAGTCTGCAGGTCAAAGTCACACATACGGTATGAACCTATCACCATACCTGTACGCTGCTCATGGAAGCAGTCAACAATGCGTTGCAGGGTATCAGGGCCCGAATAGAGGTCGTCAGAGTCTAACTGAACAGCAAACCTTCCGCAGGACTTACTGTAAACAGCCTCATTCCAACAACCGCCGATACCTAAGTCTGTACGCTCAGGTACAATCACTACCAACCTCGGGTCTGATATCTCTCTCAATATCTTGCCAGTATTATCTGTAGAGTGATTGTCCACCACTATCACATTGTACTCAAAGGAGGCCTCCTGGCTCAAGGCACTTCTCACAGCGTCGGCTATAGTCTTCTCCCTGTTAAACACCGGTATTATGACTGATGCCTCCACAGGGAAGTCTCCCAAAGTAAACTGAGGTTCCTTGTATTTCTTATTGTCAACAAGCGCACCTATTATCGTCAAGTGCTCCGTGACAGCCTGTTCCATTTCTATCTGCACCTCACGGTTACGAGGATTCACATAGTCAAACTGTTTCTCACCGCTCTTGCGCATATCCAACTTCTCCGATGTATAGAGATATTCGTTGAGGTGGAATATCAGTCCCTTGCGCTGCATATACAACCTGAATGCATATAACGCCGCATATTCATACTCACGTGACTGACGCTCAGTGAACTCACGCAACACATCCGTACGCACCAACGTCACCGTACCGAAATCAAAGTCATCACGCAACGCTCCCTCCTGCAGGTCTATCAATGGGTGAGCCTCCCTTATACCGTCTTTCACAACATAATGGTCTGCATAGACCATCAATGCGCCAGTGTCATCAGCCACCCGTTTCATGCGCGCCAATGCATCCGCACTCATGTCACAACTTGCCGCCTTCTGATACAGCAACGTATATTTTGTCTTTACGCCACTCGCTATTTCTCGTAGTGACACCGTAGAGCGCACATTGCTCTGCGGCTGTACTATAGTAACATCCTTACACATAATATTATCGTATTTTTACTATATTCTATTCCCTCATTGCTTTTCGCGTTGCATATCTCACAGGATAAAGCACAGACACAAAGCCTACAATCACAACCGTTACGAAGATAAGCGCCACATCCCAGTAATGCACACTCACCGGGTAAGCATCTACCACAAAGGAACCACTTGACTGTCCCAAAGAAACCACACCGAACTCTTGCTGTATCCAGCACACCAACAGTCCGAGCAAAATGCCGCATGTAGCACCAATGATGCTTATCAGCCATCCCTCGTAAACGAATATTCTCTTTATAAGCGACGGACGAGCGCCGAGTGCCCTCAACGTTGCCATATCCTTCTGCTTGTCTATGATAAGCATAGAAAGCGAGCCTATGATATTAAAGCATGCTACCACCAATATGAAAGTCAAGAAGATGTATGCCATCAGCTTCTCTATCTTCATTATATTAAAGGTATCCTCCTGCTGTTCATAGCGGTCAAGCACACGATACTTCTCACCTACAACACTCTTTATCTCTTTCTTTGCCTCTTCTACGCTCACTCCGCTCTTCAGCTTAATCTCCAGCTTCGATATCTCATTATCATACTGAAACAATGAGCGCGCAAAGTCTATACTTGTCAGGATGTAGTTCTTATCATATTTTCCCTGCTCTACAGCAAAGACCACACCTGGGGACAGAAGCGAGTCCACCACAAAGCCGTCCATAGGATTCATCAAATCGAGTTGTCCCTCACGATTGGGGGCATACACATACAGATAACCTTGAAAGCGCGCCGTCATATTCATCTGCTGCGCCAAGCGTATTCCCGGTATTCCATACTCTAAATCTGCTGCATGGAGACTATACGAACCATCACCATAGCATATATCTTTTATTCTGGTAAGGCGTTCAAAGTTATCATCCACGCCTTTGATATTAACCATGGCCTGATAATCTCCGTATATAGCGAGAGCCTGTTCCTCAACGCACTCACTAACCACATCTATCATGTCAAGCGACCTGACCTTCTCCACCAACGGATCATCAGCACTGAAAGTCTTACCTACAGACGGTCTCAGTTCTATCTGTGGGTCAAACGAAGTAAAGAATGTAGCCACGAGGTCACTGAAGCCGTTAAACACACTCAGCACCACCACCATAGCGGTAGTGGCCACTGTAACTCCTATCATAGAGATAAGCGAGATGACATTTATTATATTTGTTCTTTTCTTAGAGAACAGATAACGTCGGGCTATAAAGAGAGAAGTCGGTATCATATCAATTCTTTACGCAATATTCCTTGCAAAGTTACGAAATAATGCTGAGGTGACAAAATATTTTCATAAATTCCGTCAATCCCCACAGGTGTCTAACATAATTCACCTATATTTATCCAGC
>JAEEGL012413116.1_pt1 | contig 15677 bp, 9 predicted proteins | sample 9134231 | NCBI WGS metagenome assembly JAEEGL01 (sample SAMN16246548, study PRJNA631951) | gut metagenome | biome: gut microbiome; feature: rumen; material: fiber-attached | host: Bos | place: Iran: Karaj | collected 2018-10
AAACCTGTATACACAATAGACAAAATAGTGTGAATAGACTGTTGACAATATTCAAGGGCACTAAAAAAGGCCCTCTTTTTATAAAAGAAGACCCCTAAAAAGGAAACTGCCACCCGAGGATCAGTTATACCACAATTCTTCGAGAGTGATATTTCCACCCAATAAACCGGCACACAAGCCGTCCCTTATATATTGGACTATGGATTCCAGCGGCGCCCCACCCGTCGAAGAGGTCGATTTGATGGTCGATGCGGGAATGTCGCAGACCACGTTGGAGAGATCAGGATCGGACTTTCCCGCAATACACACGGACTGCAACGTCATTTCGTCCACTCCGGTGTATGTTTCCGTGATATCCACGTAACTGCCGTTGTGCGTATAAACAATGGTCGCCGTCCTCGCAGGGAACACAATCTTCTGCGTTATCACATTCCCCACAACGTCAACGTCGCAGGAACTCGCCCGTTCCGAGCCCCCGTCCGGATTCGCCGGGGTAGAGCTCATTTTTTCGAACTGTTCCTGCACACCTTCACGGATCTTGTCGCAGCCCGCGTTAAAATTAGTCGTCACGAGCTGGATGGCGGAATCGCTCAATGGCCGCGCAAACTCCTTTTCTACCCTACGGTCTGCCAGAATCTGGTCTTCGTTGCAGACCACATAGTTTTCCCCATACGTCCTTTTGGCGCTTTCACACTCACTTTCCACATCCATTAGGAACATTCCGGAATACTGGGCGTTCACCGTAACGCTATACGAGCCGTCGGAATGCCAGACTGCGGAAGTTTGATTTTTTAGAGTAGAGCCAAACATTTCCGCTTCGGCAATGAGAGTCGCCGACGATCCAGTCGCATAGACATCACAGCTGAACTCCATGCCGTCCTTTTTTAAGGGGGCGGTGTACTTGAGGTTACCGTACGGGGAATCACTTGACGACGTACCCGAGTCACAGGCAATGAGAAAGGCTGTTGCAGAAAGGGCTACGGCGTATTTGAGAAAGTTCATTCGTCCTCCTTTTTTAAATTTATACGAAAAATAATAAAGGGGAGGCAAATCAACAAGTCTGAATACGGCAAAGAGGGCGGATTGGACGCCACAGGCTCCATTTTATATATATTTGGGGCATGGAAATTTGCACACACAAGCACACCGCAAGAATTGAAGTCCGCTATGCAGAAACGGACCAGATGGGAATTGTCCACCACTCCGTTTACGCCGTATGGTTCGAACAGGCCCGCACCGAATTTTTCCGCACCGCAAACGCAAGCTACGCCGACATGGAAGCGGAAGGCTTTGCCGCCCCGGTCCTGGAGCTAAACGTCAAGTACAGGCAGCCCACCCACTACGGGGAATTCGTGGACATAGAAACCACCATGGTGCGCGAAGGGACACTCAAGTTCCGCTTTGAATACAAAGTTTTCGTGAACGGGAACCTTTGCACTACGGGATCGTCGCTGCACTGCATGACCAAGGGCGGACGGCCCACGCGGGAACTGCCCAGCAGCTTTGCCAAGTTCGAATTCGTGAACAAGGAAAACGCCTAAAGGGAATGCCCTAGATCCTTCGACTCCGGCCCTTCGGCAGGCTCAGGGACCTTAAAGGCCAGGATGACACGTTGGTGGAAGCTCCTCGGCCAAGGAGATCCCCGCCTTCGCGGGGATGACGAGAGTAGGACACGGGGATGACGAGAATGAGGCGCGAGGATGACATAAGTGAAAAAAAGCCGGCCAGAGGCCGGCTTTAATGTTTTATGCGGAGCTAATTGGCTTCGTTACAGTAGCCAGGGCAATTACTTTCCTGCAACAGGTTCACCTGGTGCTTGATTTCCACGACATCCATTTTAGGAGCCGTGTAGATTTTCTTTTGTTCAATTTGTGATTCGTTTTTCATAAGTAGAATGTGGTTAGTGATTAATGGTTAGAGTGGATTCTTCGACTAAGGGCCCTTCGGCAAGCTCAGGGACCTTAACGCTTGTTACTTCCTTAGGTATATGCCCTTTGCTTGGGGTTTACCTACGCTGCGGCCCTTGAGGTCAAACGTACGGGTACCGCGGTTCAGGCGGAATTCACCCGTGCGGGCGTTGATATGCCCAATGACAGTCGTATGTTCGCCGCCATTTTCGCCACGGCTCACGATAACGACATCGAGCGTTTCGGGCAAGTCTCTATCGATGCTTGCCACATCTCCGAGAGAAACGTTCTTCGGAATGGGTGCGCTCTGCGACTTTTTCGTCGGAAGCGTTCCGTTCGGATTATACAGATAGGCGCGCAGCGGGCGAATCCAGGCACCCGGACCGAACTGGTAGAAGTGGCCGATCTTGAAGTCTTCGCCCTGATTCTCTGCGGCAAAGCCCCAGATTTTTCCCATGTCCTTATCGTCCTTGGTCCAGACATGCTTCTGGAGACTTCCGCGGAATACCCAGTCGCAACCTTCCGCGGTAGCCTCAACATTTGTCGGAGTCGGCTTTATCGTTGCGCCAACATTTTTGAGATTGAAGCTGAGATTCGACGACTTCATTTGGACCATATACGGCTTGTAAGCGGTCAGCAAGCCCGTAGAATAACCCGCATCGTTACAGTGTTCATATTTTTCGGGGTTATCCGTCTGTTCCGCAGCAGACTTGAGCGCCGCCTGAACCTCCGAGCTACACCACACATACATCATGGCAACGGCATCCTTGCCATCGGAATCCTCGGTCATACCGTTGAATTCAATGACAGCATTCACGCCCTGGAGATTTTTCACATTGACATCGAACGGAAGCATAATCGTCGAGAACCCGCTCGTGGAGAACTTTCTCTGGAAGATGACCGTGTCGACAGACGTTTCAGAGGTAATTTCGACAGTTTCGGTTCCCAGGAAGTTTCCGTTAATCACGGCGGCACTCTTACCGTTCACCGTTGCATACGCGATGACGCTCGACTTGACGACTTCGACTTTCAGGTCGAGGCCTTCGTGGCTACCTTCACTATGCGCCTTGAAACTGATAAACATTGTGTTGCCACTGGTGAAAAGCGTCCCAACGTCAAGTGCGCTGATTTTTCCGCCCGTCGCTATCAAGCCATAATCGTTAAAGGTAGTACCATCAGTAATACGGAGATAGGCATTTCCGTCGGCAATCATTGTTCCCGTCAGACGCAACACATAGCCTTCGGGAGCCGTCAGGAGCAACTCATTTTGAGTTTTCTCGTAATAGTCCCCGTCCTTGCCGCCATCGTCATAAATCTTGAAACTCGTGACACCTTCGGGGATGAACACGTTCGTGAATCCGTACTTGGGCATTTGGATATAGAGACCACCCTCGGCGCTCCAGTCATTGGTAAACTCGGGCGTCACAGTCACGCCATTTGCAGGCATGTCGAAGGAGGCCGCATTATTGGAATACCATGTACCGCCATCAACACTCACGGGCTCGCCATTTTCACCATCAACCTGGACACTGCTCAAAATAAAGCCGTTGTTCGGCGTCGCCGCCAGGGTGACAGTTTCGCCAGCAGCAGCCTCGTCCTTGTCACTGTCCATGCTTCCGCCAGTCACATTCGCAACATTCACACCATGTTTTGTGGTCGCATCGACGACTTCCACGGTAAAGTCAATGCCCTGCAATGGAATTCTGCGGTCGTCACTGGCATTCATATAGAAGCGCACACCACCAGCCACTAGCAGTTCGGAGACATTGAACACCTGCCCACGTACGCCACTGTTCGACACCCACATCGGCTTCCCGTCAGAAACACGGGCAATCGCCATACTGTCAACGCCACGCGTCCATTCTGCGTTTAGGTAAGCAACGCCCGAAATCTGGAACGCCGTTCCTTCGGCAGGCGTAAGGACAAGTTCGCCAATTCCGATACTCCCCGTATAGCCGTCCTTGCCGCCATCATCATAAACCTTGAAGCTGGTCACGCCCTCGGGGATGACAACCGTTTTTTGCCCGCTTGCAGGCATCGTCACAAAGAGACCCGACTTGTCGTTAGTGAACAGGGGCTTGACAGTCACATCGACGGCGGGCATTTCAAAGGTTCCCGTATTACTTGCAAAGTCTCCCCCACGGACAACATAGCTGTTGCCTACCGCATCCTCGACTTCGAAACCCGCAAGCAGGTAACCGTCACCCGGTTCCGCAGTCAAGGTGACAACTTCACCAGGCAAAGCCGTCAACTTGTCTGTCGCAACCACGCCGCCAGCCACAACGACAGGCGTTACCTTATGCGGAACACTGGGATCGACAACCATAACAGTCACATCAAGACCCACATCGGTGCCAGACGCATCGTTCCGAGAGAACAAAATCAGCGTATCTGAAGAAACCGAGAAAGAGACAGGCTCGCCAGCAACGGTTTTCTCTACATCAACCAAGAATTTCATTGCCTCGAATCCATCAAGGACAACAAAGTAGTCTCCGCCGTCCGTCACCAGGGAACCGGACATCTGCAGGATCGCGCCTTCCGGTGCCCCGATACTAAGCGCCGATATCGCGCCTGCAGTATAGTTACCATCCTTTCCGCCGTCGTCATATACCTTGAAGCTGGTCACGCCCTCGGGGATAACCACCTTGGCGTTGTCAATGTTTGTAGTAAGACGCATATTCACGGAGAGGTGTTCCAAATCGTCCGTAAACACTGGCGTTACGGTCACAGGCTTCTCCGGCATCGCGAACTTCGCCTGATTGCCGCTGTACCACTTGCCACCAACCACTTCCACGGGGGTACCGTCGTCATCCACGACGGTCACGCCCGAAAGCACATAGCCCGACGCAGGCGTCGCCGTAAGGGTAACGGTGTCGGCGGCAGCCGCATAATAATCATCGGCAACAACATCGCCCCCAGCAACAGAATTAATCTTGACTTTTGGAGGAAGACGATCGAGCGTTACCGTAAGTTCAGGTCCATAAAAACTAGTCCACTTATCCGAGCTCATGTGAATGGTAAGTTTATTGTCGGAGGTCTCCACAATTCCAACATCCAGGTCGTCACCATTAGACGGACTACTGCCTTCAAAAAGAACCGTTCCATCCGAGCCTCCATCATAAATTGTCAACACATCATTATCCGCCTCAGTTTCAATTTTTCCTGTTACCTGCATAAAATAGCCCTTCGGAGCAATCAATTCGAGATAACCATCGGCATTCATACTGTAATTTTTGGACTTGCCGCCATCACCATACACCTTGAGCGATGTCATTTGTACAGGAATGTTAATCGTTTTTGTTCCCGTTGCGGGCATATTGACATAAATGCCGTTCGCAGCCGTAAGTGTATTCGTAAACACGGGCTTGACCGTCATGTTCGCAAAAGGCATCGTAAACGAAGCCGTATTTTCAAAGGGACCATTCCAAGCCACCGGAACAGCACGGTAATCGGCATCAGTCACACTAATGCTCTTGAGCATATAACCAAGATCCGGTGTAATCGTCAAGGTCACAGGCGTATTGTAAACCGCTTCGGACACAGAAGGCGTAACGCTTCCACCCACAACTGAATTTACACCAATGGTCCATACATCAGAAGCAGAAACAACCATTACGGTCAAGTCAAGACCATCGGGAGTGCCAGTATTGCGTTTGTCACTAAGGGCCTTAAGATGGAATTTCATTGCATCAGATGCTGCAAAAAAGCCAATATCACCAGTATTTCCTTTAATAGTTTTTCCTAGAGTGTTTTCATCATAAAGATACAGATTATCATACCCATTGCTCACATACATAGTCCCTACCACTTGAAGCATGTGGCCCTCTGGTGGTGTTAAAGTAAGAGATCCATCCGCAAGTCTTCCGTATCCACCACCTTCTCCACCACAGTCATATACCTTGATTGATGTCATGCCTGCAGGAATAGTTACATTCCTAGAACCCGTCGCAGGGATATTGACAAAAAGTCCCCCTTCAGCAGACAAATTATCCGTAAACACAGGCGTAACCGAAACATCCGAGTTCGGCATATTAAAAGTTATCGTATTGTCAAAGGCGCCTTCCCAATTTACAAACACCGGATTGCCGTTTGTATCCTTGACTTCAACGCCAAGTAGCAAGGAATCCCCTTTCGGCTCCGCAGTCAAGGTAACAGTCGAACCAGCCGTAGCACTCGCAACTGAAGACGTCACCGATCCGCCAATCACTTCATTAAGCGAAACCGATGACTCCGTAGTCGCATCCACAATAGTCACCGTCAAATCCAGTCCATCATTATCTCCACCGCCCATCGAAACAAACAAGAGCGTTATCATATTACCCGAGCTAGTAAGGATGTCAATGTCGTATGCGTCATTGCCATAATTGTAACCATTATAAGAATTAGTGCGACGGGTTTTCACACCCGTAATAAGTTCAGGACTATCAACAGTTCCATCGTAGATAGTCAAAAAATCTTGACCAAACGTAATCAGCGTTCCACTCGCCTGTAGAACATAACCTTCAGGAACCTTCAATTGCAAATACCCTTTCGCCCATCTAGAAAAATTTCCATTCTTTCCGCCGTCGTCGTAAACTTTGAAAGAAGTTATTCCGTTAGCGATATCTTCTGCCGTTATAGAAACAACATTCGTATCGGTTTTGGGCATATTGACATACTTTTCGCCCATTTCGGCATCTGTTTGCAGTTCCACATCAGCAGCACCCGCCATCGTGGCTAGCGAAAGCAACAATAGAGCAGCCGCCCCGACTAATTTATGGATTGAATTTTTCATGGTTTCTCCTAATTAATTTTCAAACACGAAAAAAGGCCCCGATGCATAAGGGGACCTTATAGAAAATCTTGGATATAAAGGATTTAAAAGGTACTGTACCGACCGCTTCGCGCCCAAAAGAACTACACAGGTGTGCAGATGGGGGGGGGTAAGCAAGGTTTCGGTTACAGACGACATATTTAAAATATTAGTAAAATGTAAGAAGTTTGTCAAAAATGCGTACAAAATAGAGGGAAAAGCTCTGGATCCCCTCCCTAACGGTCGAGGATGACATGGAGGGGGAATGAGATTTCGGCCCTTCGGCAGGCTCAGGGACCTTAATGCTCTGGATGACAGTAGAGGGGGCTTATTTCACGAGGACGAGGGAGCTTTCCTTCTGCGTCTTGACGATATAGCGGCCAGCATTCCTTACTTCAAACTGCATTGTGGAAGAAGATGCCCTGCGGCTTGCAATGACGCGGCCCTGCAGGTCGAGGAGAGCCACGGGTTCATTTGCGGTAAGCCCGGAGACTTCTATGCGGAGGGCTTGCACGCCGACACGCAGATTCGACTTTGCGGCACGGGTCATGCCGATAGCCTTTTCTCCCAGATGTTCAGGATCTTCTTCAAAGACGTCTTCGACTTCCACTTCGCAGGGTTTCATCCGTTCCGCCACATCGGACTGGTCCAGATAAATGTTGCTGAAGATGTTCATGTTGCTCATCGTGGTACGACGGTCACAGAAGAAGATGTCGATATCGTAGGTGTTTCCGACAACGAGCGGTTCGTCGTTCTTGTCGGTCAGGAGAGACAAGTCGGCATATCCGGGAGCAGCCATGTGAGTGCCGCCCAAGTCGATCGCGAGCTTTCCTCCGATAAAGATCCAGATGTCGTCATCGCCACGGACGCCAAATTTTTGCCCTTTCTTGTAGGTGAACTTGGCATGGCTTTCAAAGCAGAAATGCTGGTTTCGTCCCGGAGTTGTAGACGACCAACGGGGATTTCCCCCTTCACGGGTGCTCACCTTTTCATAGGAATCAAAGAACGTCCAGCCTTCGGGTGCATCGCTCGAGCAAGACCATCCCCAAACGCAAAGCGAGCTACCTCCCGAAATGCCCAAATAGCTAGATACCGGCATGTTAAGGTCATCGCCATTTGCAAACAGTCCTGCACAATCGATGCCCTTATTCCACCCAATTCCCTGACACAGGACATTCATCTTCATGACCTTTTCGGTAGAGTCCAGTTCACGGAGTACCGGGCCGATAAACACGGGTCCTTCGGCAGGGCGCTTTTTCCTCGCCTCCGGAAGCGGATTTCCGGCAACGATATCGCCATTTTCGGTCAACTCGGCAGGATAGTAACCACCGACGACAGGGGCTCCCGGAGAGGTGTAATAATCCGAGGAGAATTCCCACTTGCCCAAACTATTCAGGGTAAACGGAATCGTGGAACAAGAAGTTTCGTTGACACCATCGGTCGAATTGAACAGCTGGTTAAAGAAATCGGAATTAATAAAGCACCTTTCGCCCGCCTTGGTAAGAACCGGCTTGTGGTCGTCGCCAAGGATTAGTCCCACAATTCCAGGAGTCACCCCAATACAGGCGTTCACCGCCGCCTGCGCCTCGATAGGTTCTACCCCCTGGGCACCCACCTGGCAACCTTCGCCACCCCCAGCATAGCAGGAGAACGCCGGATGCAGTTCCGCATCGGTATCGTAGACAATGCCCTGCAGGTGGACACTACAAATTCCCTCGTAGTTCGGATCTTCGGCATACCAGTAAACCTTTTCCGGGTCATTTGACACATAGAACAGTTCATTTGTTTTCAATTTCTTGAACAGGGAATCGATGTTCACTTTTTTGGCAAACGTAAGCGAGTGATCTTCTGCGTTATAGAAGGTCGCCTTGGTCGGAATTTTCTCTTCAAAGAAAAGTGTCGAATACCAGCCACAATGCCCCGTTTCTACGTCCATATCCGTAAAGTTTTTTCCGTCGGTGCTGAAGGAAGGCGTTTCACCGAACCATTTTGCGATCTGCGGTGGGATTACGTGCAGAGTCTTGAGGGCTTCGGGTTCCTTGGTGCGCACCAGCGTTTCGTGCGCCTTTTTCGGATTTTCAAAAACATAGAGCGTGTCGTGAGGCTTGATACCCAGCTCGGATTTGAAGCAGAAATATTCACTGGTATAGGAGCCGCCCACATTGTAGAAATCCTTATAGATAAAGTGCCCCTGGCAATGTTCAGGTTGATCCGTAAACGAAATCAGGCCGTCGTATGCATGATAAAGCGTATCGGTCGCAAGCGTATCGTAGACATGTTTCCAGACCTTGCGCGAACCTATCGTGTCACGTTCAATAATGGTAGACCCCGTTTCATCGTCAATGATACAATAGCCATCATCATCTTTCTTGCAGCGACTAACGACCTCGTACTCGGTCGTCTGTACGGAATCGACCTTAATATCCATCCTGACATACATGGACTTGAATTCATTACTTACAACGTACCAGCCCTTCGAGTTTTTCTTGGTTACCGGGACGAAGCGATAGCCATCCAACACGACATAGTTGTTTTTCCAGTCGGTCTTGAAATAGACCACCGGAGGAGTCACCTTCTTGTGGTAAGTGGAACTTCCCCAGAAATCGATATACAGGTTTTTCTGCTTGTCAAAGTCAGATTCCGAAAATACGCGGGTTGCACTATAATAGTACGTCCTGGAATAGCCGACCAGTTCGCCCTCGTCGTAGACATCTTCTACAAGGGTATCCTGCTCTCCGCTGTAAAAGCAGAAAGGCGCAATGGTATCGCCATCGAGCAAGTTCTTGACGGCATACTTGTACCACCCGAACTTGTCCTTGCTCTTGAGCAAGACGTCGTTTTCGCTCTTTTTGAGCACATGGCCCAAAGAATCCCTATTCGGACACCCCGGCGAGACATATATGCTTTTAACTCTTGGATTCAGGAACACGTTTCCCGAATAGTCCATGGAAAAGGCGAAAGCGGCAAGTGCAAGCGCCATCATCAGGGTTATTCTTTTCATCTTTTTCCTTCCTAATTAAATTTGTCCTAAAAATAAAATTTGAGTTTACTTTCCGTTTCTTCTGGAGCGCTGGATTTCACGTTCGATGAGGCGCTTTTCGACAGCGAAGAAGTCCTCGTTTTTCTGGATGGCGCTTTCGTAGATGACGTTCGCAAGTTCCGGTTCACCCGCAAGGAGCGATATCACGATGCAGTTGCGCAAGAAGATGTCGCCCATCTCGTTCATTTCGTAGCGGTCAAAGAAATCGGCGATGAGGAGCGAAGCCTGCTTGTAGACACCTTCACGGGCGGCTTCCATGATGTTGAATTCTTCGGAGAAACTGCGCGGGAAAGCCCCCGCTGCAACGAGGTCGCGCACCTTGACGTAGACTTCGTCGGTGTCGCGGACTTCCATGGGGACGGTGCGGATCCATTCGATGTAGTTTTCGCGGAACTTCTGGAACGCGAGGGAAGATTCTAGCGCTACGAGACGAGGATCTTCGGCGAGGGAATCCGGCCCTTCGGCAGAGGAACCGCTCGGCCCTTCGGCAGGCTCAGGGACCTTTGTTGCAGTGGGTTCAGCGGTCACCTCGGCAAGCTCAGTGACCTTAGTTTGCTCAGGGGTATTGACGCCACTTGAAATTCCTGGATTCCCTCCCGTTGGTCGAGAATGACCGATAAGAGCAACATCTTCGGTTTGTTGCGGATTAACAGAGTCCTTTAATTCGGCCACGTAAGAGAGCAGCGCGGTTTTCTTGAATTCGTCCTTCGGTTCGGCAAGCATCGCCTTCACGCGGGCGGGGCGACGGAGCGCGTAGTCCTCGGGGTCGAGGTACTGTTGCCAGCAGACTTCGCAGCTGTCGAACACGTTCACGATATGCGCCTCGGAATGCACGAAGCGGGCCTCTTCGGCCTTGTTGTCCACAATCGGGATAAAGAGGCTGTTCGGCTTTACGCCATCGAGCAGCGACTTGACCATCTTGTTCGTGAAGAGGAAGTTCCTTTCGCCGAAGAATTCCGGGTCACGGTGGATGCGGTTGAATTCCGCCACCAGGGCCGTATCGGTAGAGAAACGCCCGATGCCCTTCTGCAGTACCGGCTGGTCGCTTGCAATCATGATGATGTCGGGTTCGTCGGTAGACTTATAGAGGCTCACGTACGGGAATACCGTGTCGAGCGCCTTCAGAATGTTCAGAAACATGAGGTCGTTGAATTCGTACGTCTGAATCCACTGTACCCAGAGGGCGCCCGGTTTCATGTAGCGGCGCATCTTGGCGTAGAATTCATGCGCGAAGAGCCCTGCCACGCCGCTCACCCACGGGTTAGAGGGCACGCTGATAATCATGTCGTACTTGCGGCGGTTCGTATGGAAGAAAGTCGTCGCATCGTCGATGAAAATGTGGATGCGCGGATCGTCGTAACCGCGGTAGTTCCACGGGTAGAATCCCTTTGCAAGGTCCATCATCGCCTGCTCGATTTCCACGCAGTCGAAATCCTTGAGCAGGGGGTCGGCGAGCAGGTAATGCGCGCCCATGCCGCTCCCGAAACCGACCATCGCGGCATCGTACGGTTCGGTCTTCACGGCCATCGGCATAAAGGCGGTTGCCGCCTGCGTGAGTTCGTCGCTTGAAATCGGGGACTTACGGTCCTTGCTCATGCTCGCGTCGGCCTTGCCGTTCGTCTTTACATAGTAATGCACCGGCGATTCGTGGAAGCTGATGGTTGCCGTCTTTCCGTCAATCACCTGGATCTTTTCGTTCGGGTGCATGTTCTTGTAGCTACGGAACACGCCCGAGGTAATGAGCGACGGATCGAACTTCACGAAGATGGCAGGCATAATCATCACACACACCATGATGTAGAACATCACGCTGTAGCGGAAACGCTTGCGGTAAACCACCAGCAGAATAAAGCCGATGGCGAAGTCGAGCAGAGCTGCCGTCACGAGTGCGCCCTTGAGCTGCAGAATCGGCAACAGCAGAAGTCCACCGCCTGCCGAGCCGATAATGGAGCCGAGCGTATTCCAGCCGTAGACCTTTCCGATCGGGGCTTCGCTCTTGAAGGCGCGCGTGAGAATCAGGGTAATCAGCGGGAGCGTCATGCCCGCAAAGAAACTCGTCGGCACCATCCACAAGAGAGAAAGCGCGTACTTGAACAGGCTCCAGCAAATGTAACCGCCGGAAGTCGGGTTGAAAATCTGGTTCGCTTCGTTCATCATGCCCCAGAAGGGCTGGTGGAAATACAACGTGCAAAGCGCGAAGAAGGCCATCAGAATCTGCGCCATCGAAAGCACGACGAGGCTATCTTTCTTGAGCAGTCTGCCGCTCACCGCGGAGCCCAGCGAAAGTCCCAAGATAAACGCCGAAAGCATCTGGTCGAAGCTATGGCTCGAAGAACCCAGCAACAGCGAAAGCAGACGGATCCAGACGATTTCGTAGACGAACGAGGTGAGGCCCGTAATCGCAGCAATCCAGAGCCACGCATTTCTCGGCGGCATCGCAAGCTTGTGTTCGGCCACATAGTCCACGTCCTGTTCCTCGGGTTTCTTCGATTCCTGCGTCGGCACAGGCGATGTCGCAAGGCCGATGAAGCTGAACACCGCCGCAAGCAGGAAGTTGATGGAGGCTGCCACGCACAGGGTAGCGTGGTTTCCGATTTCGGGAATCAACAGGTAACTTGTCGCGAGAATTCCGATAGCAGAACCGAGACTGTTCGTAAAGTAGAGCATCGGGAGCGACACTTCGGCACCGCTCTTGCGCATGAGTCCCGCCGCAATGAAGGGGAAAGTCATGCCGACCGCAATCGCAATCGGGAGCGTAGAGCCCGTCGCCAGGACCACCTTCGCAATTTCTGCGCCACGCGGCGTGAGCGAGGCCGTCCATTCGGAGTCGTAGAAAATTCCCGTAAGCCATAGGTACAGCGGATGGTAGGCCACCCCGCCAATACCGATCGCCAGTTCCACAATGCCGTAGCCCAGGAGCGGGCGCTTGGTGCGTTCGACCATCTTGCCCGCCACAAAGCTACCGATGGCAAGGCCACCCATATAGATGCAGAGCGTGAGCACCTGGCCGTAGCTGGAATGCCCCAGAAAAAGTTTAAGGTAACGAGCCCACGAGCCTTCGTAAATCAGGCCCGCAAACCCGGATAGGGCAAACAGGAAATAGACCAAGATATTCATGGCGTAAATTTATATAAAAAAGGCGCCGTTCTATGTAAAAGAATTATTCAGGCAAAACATATTTTTCAGGAATCGTTATACGCCCCAGTTATAGTGAGCAGACTTAAAATCCTCAACGGAATTCAAGATGCTGATAACACATTTTTTCTCATTCCTGGTGTTCGGATACTCCATTACACCATTTTTATGGAGCAGACGAACCACTTCCGTAGACTTCACCAGATTGCTGGTATTCTGTTCAACCAGCGATATCGACTTGTTCACTCCCCCGATTCGACCATCTATGGTAAAATTAGGCCCGCCAGACATTCCAAGCCGCAATTTTCCCGTCATTCGATAATAGTTGTAATTGCCATCATAACGATAGTGCATACGAATGCTCAACGGGATAATGGTCAACTCATGGTCGATGAACGGGTCAGGGTAGCCATACGATGTCAGTCTTTCCCCGATAGCCAATTCAGAGTGAGCAAGACGGCATACCATAGGCATTTCGACAGGTTCATCATCCAGCTTCAACAGAACGAGGTCTGATTCCAAATCGTAATCCACGATATGAACTTTGTAGCACGTATCATTCTTGATATCGTAATAACACGTGTTTTCAAAGTTTTCAACGACATGGTACGCAGTCACGATGTATTCGCTGTTAACGAAGAACCCCGTGCCGTTATGCATATTATCGTCGGCAAAGGCCATGGCGATGAAAGAAAGGATGATACCGACTAGCTGTTTCATGATGTTTGTATTTCCCGGGCTTATAAAGGGGCCCTATGAAGATATGATTAACGCTTGGATTGGAAATGGAGATATTCTCGGGAAGTATACTGGTTTTCCCATCTTACCTTGTAGTCCTTGGGGAGGGTGCCTTCGAGGATTTTGACAACTCGCCTTCTCTCGTAGTATGGCAAGTCTACGAGGCTGATATCGACAGCTCGGCCTGTCCTATGATGGGACCACCTGTCGTGCCTATCGAAGGAGTCATGAGCGGAAATAATGGTCGGGGCGAAGTCCTCTCCGAACTGGCTCTTGAACACCTTGATGACATACACGAGGCCGCTTTCAAGCTGAGGGGTAAGCTCCATGACGACATATCCTTTCTGGAAGGTGTTCTCCATGATGTAGTCATGGTTGTCACTTGATTGGACAGGGACGTCATTCCTAACTTCCTCGGCGGATTTCTGATAGGTTTCTTCTGCACGCACTTTGGACCGGTAGTTCGGTTTTTCGGGGCGATACGGGTCGAAGATGAGCTTATAGCCCACGATGAGCATGATGACTATGAGGATTATTCCGAGGAAGGTTTTGAATAGGTTAACAAGGCATCCCATGGTGACGACTCCGTTGTTGTGTAGGTTTATTTTCCGTATTGTTCGTCATAGAGGCGTTGCAAAGCCTCCTTGTATTGAGCGTCTCGTTCGGCCTCGATTTTCTGTTTCTGGATTTCTTGCGAGTGGTCCACATAGGGGTTCTTGTTGTGCCTGTTAGTTGCGAGGGCAAGCAAGACGACTGCAAGAACGATGATGATGAGTAAAACCACCTGCGTGAAGAAATACGTTATGCGTTCTAGGATGTTGTCGATGAAGTCAAACATTGGTTGCCTCCACTAGTTGCATTCTCTATATATTTATCGTGGGCAATTCCGCCAATGTAAAGTCAGTTCGTGATAAAAATCTGTAGCCGCAAAAAAAGTGAAAAGCCTTGTGCAAATCTGCATCAAGGCTTTGAATGTTGAGAAAGGCTGCCCTGCAAAAGCTAGGCGTTTTTATTTGTCTTCAAACATATTCTTGGTGTTGCTGTTAGGGCGTATTTTCCAATTGCTGGTGTCGCCGTCGAAGTTGCTAAGGGTGAACATCCCGTAATCGTCGGTCACATTAGATACGTCCCATTTGCTGATATCGCCATTAAATGGGCTTTTATAGAACATCCTGCTCATATCGGTCACATTGGAGACCTTCCACTCGCTGATGTTGCCGTTGAAATTGCTCTGGGAAAACATATAACTCATGTCGGTTACTTTGGAGACGTCCCACCGGCTGATGTCTCTATTGAATGAGCTTCCTTTAAACATACTCCTCATGTCCTTCACTTTGGAGACTTTCCACTTGCTAATGTCGCCATTGAACTGACTATTCCAAAACATTTCGCGCATGTTGGTCACATTGGATACATCCCACTTGCTGATGTTGCCTTTAAATGGGCTTTTATAGAACATCCTGCTCATATCGGTGATGTCCGAAACATCGATGTCGTTCAGGTCGCATTCGGGGCCGAGTAGCTTAATTCTTTCATCAATAAGATTTCTTAAAAGTTCTTTTTTATCGAGAGCGGGTGCTGCTAAAAACTGTTTTTTTGAGTAAGTACAACGAATCCAGCCATCTTGATTTAAAAATTCTGGGAATACATCCCATTCGCTGATGTCTCCGTTGAAAGCACTTCCTTTAAACATGCTCCACATGCGGGTCACATTGGACACGTTCCACTGGCTGATGTTGCCGTTGAATTTACTGTCCATGAACATCCAGCTCATGTCGGTCACTTTGGACACGTTCCACTGGCTGATGTTGCCGTTGAATGTGCTATTGCTGAACATATTACTCATGTCGGTCACTTTGGATACATCCCAGTTGCTGATGTCGCCGTTGAATGTGCTTCCAGAAAACATGCTCCACATGCAGGTCACTTTGGATACATCCCACTGGCTGATGTCGCTGTTGAATGTGCTATTGCTGAACATACTACTCATGTACTTCACGTTGGAAACATTCCATTGGCTGATGTCGCTGTTGAATGTGCTGCCAGAAAACATTCCGCTCATGTT
>JAEEGL012566391.1_pt1 | contig 15677 bp, 16 predicted proteins | sample 9134231 | NCBI WGS metagenome assembly JAEEGL01 (sample SAMN16246548, study PRJNA631951) | gut metagenome | biome: gut microbiome; feature: rumen; material: fiber-attached | host: Bos | place: Iran: Karaj | collected 2018-10
CATAGGACAGCTTGTACATAGCTTTATTGTTGAATTCCACAGCGCTCATAGAGTATCCTCCTTGAATAATATGAATTGACAAAACGATCGGTTACTCCAATTGTAACATATAATCCGCCATTTCATGTAACGTCCCCATCTGACTCAAAACGAAACGCCACCAGTGACTCACCTACATTCCAACGAACTCTTTGCCCTTTGGAGTCGTCCTTGTCCAGGTCTTGATAGTCTGTTCCTTAAGAAATGCCACAAAGCCATCAATCCTATCCGTATGATCAAAGACCTCAAGTGCCATGAAATACGTTTCCTTATCCTCGTCAAAAATGATAACCGGAGGCACATTGTTGATCATAAGTATATAATTGAGGAGTGTTCTCCCCACTCTTCCGTTCCCATCTGCAAAAGCATGAACCCTCTCAAAACTGCAGTGAAACCTGGCTGCTGCCTTCAGAACATCTTCAGAGCTCTTTAACTCTGCTCCTGATAACTCTTCACAAATGTAGCTTACTTCCTCCGCCACGTCTTCCGGTGGAACGCCCACAGACAATCCCACTCCGTAAAAGTTCTTTTTATACTCACCGGGTCTTTCGCCTTTCTGCCATCTGTTCTCATCATAGCAGCCATGACAGAGTTTCTCATGAATACTTCTGATCAACTCCTCAGTAACCGGCTCTTTGGCTATAATCTTGTCCTTGATGAACTCGTAGCAGACCTTCTGATTCTCAGTCTCTAAAAGAGCTCTCAGATCTCCGGTATATCCAATTACCCTGCCATTCTCAAATATCTCCCTGGTTTGATGCAGCGACACTCCTGCATCCTCGATCCTGTTGGAATGGTACGCAAAAAAGACGCGATAGTCCGAGAGGACTGTCTCCAGATCTGCAAGGGTCTGTATTCTTTTGTCCTGCCATGCTGTGGCAATCTGTTCGTAGGTCATATAAATACCTATAAGGCATATACCTGACGCCTGGAATAAAAGTACTCAGCGCAATATATTTGCAGAAAAGAATGATATAAGATAATAGCTATTAAAAAGTTCAGAGATTGTAGTCGCACTCATAGAATCAATCATGGCATTGTAAATAGTTGTAAGCACACCAATTACAACCAGTATGATTCCTGCTGCCAAAATGACTGAAATAATTAAAGTCTTTAACACGTCAGTATTGTCATGCTCACCTTCATGATTGGGCACCTTTGCATTAAACTGAATCGGCTCCGTTGGCAGCAAATACTTCGGAATAGAGTTCGTAGAAGCACTTACCGTTTCATTCACCTTGTGCTTTTCAGTCAGAGGATCAGTACCATTTATTATTCTCTGGTAAAATTCATGTAAATATGTAATATCTGCAACCGTGTATGCATTTTCATCAAATGCTGTATCATGAACCATAGCATTTCTGATATGTCTTATATGTTTAAGTCGTCGAAGATCTTCATCCCATCCGGTAATTCCTCTTCTGTCATATCCAGACGTCTGTTCCATATCATTTATATAGAGGGTAACCCCATGGTTCTCACCGTACATCTCATTACAAAGCTTTTCTAAATGCTTGTATTCTTCAAGAAAATCGTTCACTGCCGATACCATCCTGATTATTTACCATCTGTAATTTATTACTCCTGTACTATTTTTTATTATACTTTGGCCTGATAGTCGCTATTAGTATCCCCTCTAAAGCCCTACGCGCAATCGAGTCTACTCTACTATCCAACTGTAATATATATATTATGTTGCTTTCTTTAAACCATTGACGTTCTTTGTGTTTAGGAGAGTTTTTGAAACACCTATCATATAGACACTTTTTTGTTTCCCCAATATACATACATTTCTCATTATTACAAAAGAAATAGATTACATTAGTATCCTGTGTCTGATTCTTAAATCTTTTTCTCTCTGGTGATCCTTTATCAAGTTTAGATGCATCATACTTGACCATAATAATCTTCATGACATGCCTCCTTAGAATTTTATTAGAATATACATCCTTAATTAATTGTTCTAAGAACAGCGATAAAAAAAGTCATTTTTTATGTCTTCATCTCTGAATTTTTACAACGCGCTTCGCTTAATAGTGTTCCATTTGAATATAATTACCTTTGAATTATCTTGAATCATTTTCAGTATGTGTTAATATTATACTATAAAGAGTGCTACCGATAGACGGTTGGCTCTAACTATAGTTGATCAAAAAAGGCCGTCAACTTTGTGAGAGTTTTTCAGCGGTCTTTTTTGATGTCTAAATCTACTTTTTCATCGAGATGTATATACTGTAAAGTGTGACACCGATACTTATCAGCGTCACCACAATACTCACACCCGTGATGAACAGTTCCAACATCAAGGCCCTTTCCCTTAAGATTTCTCATCGGCATCCCTCCAATTTGCTGAGAGTCCTCGGATAATCAATCCGGCAAAGAGCCAACCGCCTACCGTGAATGGTAGCACTCGAAAGCATTATATCGAACAAGCGTTCACAATGCAATAATTCTTATTTCGTGAACTAATAGATTCCCAACTGCACTCTAAAAAACTCAATAGTCCTACGTAGGCCCTCTTCGAGGTCTATGGTAGGCTCCCATTCAAGCTCTTTTTTTGCCAGATCAATCACAGGTTTACGCTGCATTGGATCATCCTGCGGAAGATCTTTATAAACAATTTTTGAGTCTGAACCTGCAAGATCAATGACAAGCTGTGCCAGCTCAAGCATCGTGAACTCACCGGGATTTCCTATATTAACAGGCCCCGTGAATCCGTCCCTGCTTTCCATCATCTTAATCATGCCATCTATGAGGTCGTCTACATAACAAAAACTTCTGGTCTGCTTCCCATCGCCATATATTGTAATATCTTCATTGTTTAAAGCCTGGACAATAAAGTTTGAAACCACTCTTCCGTCATGAGCACTCATCCTGGGTCCATAGGTGTTAAAAATTCGTATCACCTTAATATCAACACCATGCTGCCTGTGATAATCAAAAAAGAATGTCTCAGCCATCCTCTTTCCCTCATCATAGCAAGAACGAGGGCCAATAGGGTTAACACATCCTCTATAGCTTTCAGGCTGCGGATGAATCTCAGGATCACCATAAACCTCACTGGTACTGGCCTGCAGAATCCTTGCATGACATCTCTTGGCCAGCCCTAAAGTATTAAGCGCCCCCATTACAGAGGTCTTACCAGTAGCAATTGGATCATACTGATAATGTATAGGACTGGCAGGGCACGCCAAGTTATAAATCTGATCCACCTCTACATAAAGAGGCTGAGTCACATCATGTCTAATAAACTCAAAGTAATTGTTGTCCATCAGATGTCTGATATTATCCTTACTTCCAGTAAACAAATTGTCTACGCATATAACATCATTCCCCTGATCTAACAGTTTTTCACATAGGTGTGAGCCCAAAAAGCCTGCTCCACCAGTTACGAGTATTCGTTGACGTTGCATCTTCCCTCCAAATTATCTATATTATTTCCAGCCATAACAACCAAAATATGCTATTCGCTATATTCTCATTTTATTGCTTCGATATACACAAAAGCATATCAGTCCAATAGTAAAGCTAGCTAGACTATATATAGCCAATTTAATAATTAGCTTTACAATTAGATTGCCATTCATTCCGTATATGTCTTTTGTTATAGCAAAAACAATAACACCTATAAAGACAATTCCTAAAGTCTCCAATGCCAACGATTTAATCGGCAATCTTTTCCATACTGCCGCACATTGAATCCAGCAGACGGTAACTTCAGCAATAAACGTACCAAAAGCAGCCCCTGACGATTCAAATATTGGTATCAGAAAAAAATTAAATATTATATTAATAAAAGCGCCAGCCACTAGTGAAGAGACATACACTTTATCCATTTTTTGAGGAATCAAATATTGTGTTCTTATCACATTTGCAAAAGCCACAAAGACACAACTAGGTAAAATGATATAATAAAGCTGCTCACATTTCTCAAACCCGTTGCCATAAAACAACGGAACAAATTCTTTTGCTACAGTCATCATTCCAAATCCAATAAACGTTGTGACTGATACAGAATACACAGCCGATCTCTGAATTATTCTTTCAACACCTTTATTCTCTCCACGCGCAAACATATTCGACATTTTAGGCATCATTATAGTTCCCAATGCCGTGACTAGGGCTAAAGGAACTGCAATTATATTTTCGCAGCTATGATAAAGGCCCACCTCTACTTTATTAGTCATTGCCCCAAGCATTACTTTGTCCATGTATTTATAGACGCTCATAGCAATAGTAGGGATAAAAAGAATTAAATTGGGTAATATATGTCTTCTAATCTCTGTTAAAGTAGGATATGTAATATGGACTTTGCTTTTTATAAAAATCCAAAGTGAACATTGGCATAAAAAAGCACCAAAAGATCTAATCAAAGCATACTTCCATGCATCACCTGAATCTTTAACAAAAACGAATACGCATAATAATGTAAGTATTTTTATTACAATATCTCGTATGGCAGTTAATCTAAACTCCTCTATCCCGAAATAAAACCAGCTAATATCTAATCCACCAGAGATAACATAAAAAATCATAATAAACGCAAACAACTTCTCCTGTGCAAATACCGCATACAGTACATACAGCACCGAAACAAAAACAGTAGTAAGTAATTGCATTGCGTAAACATTACTAAATGTCTTGTTTAACTCATCGTCATCATCTCTGCAAATAGCAATTTGCCTATTTCCATAACTATTTAATCCAAGCTTAATAAATATAAAAAAAACATATGCCACTGAATACGAATAAGCATATTTTCCCATTCCCTCTGCCCCAATGCATCTTGATAAATAAGGTGTAGTCATTAGTGGCACAAGTATAGTAATTATTTGATATATTGAGTTATATATATAATCACTCAATGTTTTTTTCATAATTGCAGCCTACACAACTCAAATCAATCCACCTTCCGAAAATGCCATCCCATTTTTCCGGAATAAATCGTTTAAATCCGCTCCAATGATATAATGTTATTTCGCCAACAAATAATCTATTATCAACTTCATAAAAATCTATCCTTACTTGTGGCATACCCTCACTTAACTTTTCTGCAATACCTATCATCTCACCAAAACAATGTGGACGTTCTATCGTCTTGTCCGAAATTGGATGTCCATTAATAATGTCTAATGGATGAAAAGATGCATCAAAGAAATTAAACTTAGTCTCTGTCCCGGGAGTATTTCTATCTGACGCAACAAAGAGTGCTTTCGCTTCCCCATTAAACGCAAAGACCTTATAGTCTAGTATATCATCACTCTCAAGCAACTTTTCAGCAATAATCCTTGGCTTGACATTTTTATATGCCCATTCCCTTCCAAACCAATAAAAATTTCTTTTTAATGCACTAGAAATATTCGTTTCCAACTTAGACCATTCAAAATCATCTTTATTTCTGATGATAAAAACGCTTCCCGAATCATGTGTACACTTTAATACAAACTTCTCTGGCAGTTTTTCAAATGGAATATCCTTAAAAGAATCCCACACTCCATAAGTAGGAATAACATATTTTGCACCAATCTTTTTAGATATATATTTTTTTGCTTCATACTTATCTACCATAGTGATGTATTGGGGATTATGATCATACACTTTAAGCCACTGTATCTTTTCGTTAAATGTCTTAGGATCATTCCAATTTATTTTGGAATGAAAAAAATGCCTGTAGGCAAGCGATAGATATACTTTATCAGGCAGGATTTTGGAAATTGGAAACAGAATACTTTTAACAAACTTATTCATATTACACCCCGATATTAACTGAAAGACTAATAAAGCAATACACCATTGGGTAATATATATGGATATACTCCATAAACAGTTTTATACATATACGAAAAGGCTAAATAAAAGATTAAAAAACCATAAAAAACAAGTTTAGTCGAGAATAATGTAATCACATTTCTTTTAATCAGCTGAAAAACTTGTGGGATAACGAAAACAATATAGGTCTGGCACACCCAAAAGCTCCTCTGTAGCTGTGGTGAATATCTTCCAACAAACACACCCGCCAAGGCAAGCCAAATCATATATACAAGAAATCTATAGTTCACCCCTTCTATCATCTTATTCTGGTTCCTAACACCCCAAAGAATTAGTAGAGATAATAATAGCACTAGTGTCATTGAACTATTAATATCATACGCATATCTTTTGTATAAGTACGCTACCACATACTTCCGAGGAATGAAAGGAAAGACTTTGTATGCCAAATACACAATTTTCTGAAAATATATAATCAATACTACAACGCCACTAAGAATCATCAGGCTGTATATTTTTCTCCAATTGGATATACTGCAATAATATGCTATATAAACTACTACACATACTATTGCAGACTGATGGAAGGAAAATGCAAGTAAACTGAGAAATATTACTAGCATATTTTTTTTCCTTTTTAAATATACTATCGCAGACATAATAATCAAAATCGATATACACTGCCTAATAACACACAATCCCAAACAATAATAGAAAAATAAATAACATGCTAATGATTCGTAAGGAGGGACTTCTTGTCTATAGTTCCAAACTACATGGAACAAAAAAATAACCAGTATGCTCTCGTTAAAAAAGAATACCCAGAACAAACTTCCAAATCTCGAGGCCAAATATGTTATGGTCATATACGCTGGTTCTACATAATTTGTTGCCTCTAGATATCGAAAAAGCGAAGTATATTGTTGAGCCAAAACAAAAAAACGCTTCTGATAAATAAGCACATCTGTACCAACCTTCTCATCTCTGCACGCAGAAAGAAGTATCAATACTAACCCCGATATAGTAATGCATGCATTCCTTATGAAGGTATTCTTTTCATATTTGTATGCTATTTTAAACAAAACAACAGATACAATAATTGAAATAATATAAATCATGCTTATACTCTTTTAAAAATCATTTTAAACATCACGCCAAATACTTTTTCCCAAAACACAAACCATCGATGATGCTTAACATATAAATACTTTAAAATTCTAAAATGGTTAGTAAACAATACTCGATATGCAACACAATCATTCGGAATAATATAAGACTGCTTAAACGATTTTTGAGGGCAATCCAAAATTTGTTCTATTTCATCATTTATTTTCCCAGTATTTTTCACATATTTAAATAAATCATCGTCACACAGTGAGAATGGTAGAAAATTAAAATATTCTTTATTTTTATCAAATGGCTGATATCCTGAATAATGAAATATATTTGCATTACATACATATTTCAAGCCACTATCTAACTGAACATTCCATTCACCAGGAAGTTCGCTAATAATCCCGCCATTTCTAGCATTAGCCTCATTAAGTGCAGTTTGGTCTATATACAACTGTTTATGGACACATTCAAGATACAATTTTTTCCATTGTTTAAAATATTCATATGCTATTGGTGTATCATTTGAATATATGACGCCTCCATTGAAGTGCTTTCCCTCATGACCAGAGGAATAATTCATTTTCTTTGCATTGTACTCTATATATGGACTACGAAAATTATCCCTTACAGTACAATGCTTGTCTAAAACCATAGCAACATCCGCATTGCTTGTAAAAACAAATTGCAAGTCATTGACAATTATGGTATCAACATCAACATATAAGAACTTACCCTCAACAATTTCTCTGGAAGAAATTTTGAGCAACCTTGATCTGATCTTTGAAGTGTATTTTTGAGGAAAATCCTTAACCACTATCTTTGCATAGTTGAAAATTTCCACACGTGTTTCTTTAAGAGTCGCAATCGTCAAATCATCAACTAAGACAATCACTTCAGCTTCTGGCATTCTTTTTTTTAGAGAAATAATAGAAATCAGGCATTGTTCATAATAATAATCGTCATAGTTCGAAACCAAACAATATACTATTTTCAATATTCGCTTTCCTTCCCCAAATAGATATTTCGGAATAGTTCAGCTGAATGTCTCCAACTATACTTTTCAAGTATATATCGATTATCACTGATTTTAGATTCATTCACCAACTTATCCAGATCCACATCATAATCATATGGATTAAAATAAACGACTGAATTTTCCAGTATTTCTGGCAAACAAGAGGTATTAGAACACAGAACCTTGGTTCCAACACATAACGCTTCTAAAGGTGGGATTCCAAATCCCTCATACAATGTTGGAAAAACAAACGCTATCGCATGTGATAATAATGCCTTCACTTTGCTATCATCAAGATATCCGGTAAAAATTAAGTTGGATGTCTCCGAAGAATTGTTCAGACCAATTGAGTTTTTTACATTGTTACCAGTTATTACAAATATCTTGTCTTGATTTCTTTTGGCTACTTCTTTTATCCATTTATAATTTTTCCTATTCTCCAAACTGCCAAAAGAAAAATAATAACTGTTTGGTTCTATGTTCGGATAATCATCAAAAACGCTCTCATCTGTACTGATATTCAGATAGTGTTGCCAGCCGTTTCCTATTATTGTTATTCTTCGTGGATTAACATGATAATATTTACAAATCTCACTTTTACTAAAATTACTAACTGTAATAATTTTATATTTTAGCTTACTTATATACCAATAATTAAATCTATGCCACAAACATGAGAATTTTCCATATACACTATTATATGAATTAGAAAAAACCTTATATGCAATGTCATGTATTACCACAATACCCGGGCGAAGTATAGGCGTGGTATTATAAAACGATATTGGTATAACCTTATGAATGTGACAATACAACGGCAAATATGTCTGCGCCCAAATTACACCATTCCCTTTACCATACCGTACCACTTTAATATTCAAAAAATCCTGTTCAAATACTGCCTCTTTAGGAACTAGTAATTCAATTTCATTCAAACCAATAATCTTATCTAATTCTTTAAGAACTTCGTTGCAATATCTGTAAATACCTGTTTTTTTTTGAACATAAACCTGTCCATCTAAAACATACTTACCCATAAATCATTACCTAATAAATCAAATGCTTTTTCCCGGTCTCTTAATCAAGAAGTCTTTAAACCTTCCAAAAGCCTTTAAACTCCTCTTCATATCATCAATGCTCTTTACACTCATAACTATCCTATGTCCTATGTACCATGGTCTTAGGTAAAACTTTCTCCTGCAATAGTTACAGAACTCAACAAGTTCATCTGCTGAAATATCATCTATATGCATACTAGTGTTATGATTACCATCCTCTTTTAAGTAATCAGTATACTTCCCACTAAGATACCCTTGTGAAACAGCCCAATCATAGGCCTCAGTCCCTGGGAAGGGCATAAGTGGGTAAAACTGTGCAGTATCGAGTTTTAGGGTAAGCGCAACATTTAGAGTTTCCTTCATTGTTTCCCTTGTTTCTCCTTTATTTCCCACAATGAAGCAACCATGCACTTGCATTCCAGCTTTTCTTGCATTGTCGACAAAAGGTTTAAACTGTTCTACTTTTGTACCTTTCTTAATATTATTTAATATCTGCTGGCTACCACTCTCAAAGCCTGGTAACAAAAGCCTACATCCAGCTTTTTTCATATATACCATGGTTTTATAATCCAGAGTAACACGTGAATTACACATCCATCGAATTTTCTTATGGATCCCTTTCTTCCTGATTCGTTGGCAAAACTCTTTCACGCGGTCGATATCAGCCGTAAATGTATCATCTTCTATAACAACTTCTTTTACTTCAGGAAAATTATTAACTATATATTCAAACTCTTCTACAATATTCTTTGGGCTTCTGTATCTGTAGCTATGTCCATGCATGGTCTGTGGATACAAGCAAAAATTACAATAGAACGGACAACCTCTGCCTGTAAAAATCTGTATTTCCGGATAAGTAGCTACCGGTTGGAAATAGTCTCTTACGTCCAGATGTCTTTTAATAAATTCCGATGCGAACGGAACACTGTCCATATCTGTAATATAAGGCATGTCAGCATTGTTTATTATTGAGCTATTCTCATCTTTATAAGTAATCCCTCTGACCTTTGTCCAGTCCTCCCCATTTTTTAAGGCAAATGCTATTTCTTCTACAATTAAATCATATTCTTTTCTTGCGACAGCATCTAAGGAAGAACTCAGCATTAAAGTTTCTTCTGCTCTTACCGAGACATGAGTTCCCACCATCATCACGACAGAATCAGGAAAATATTTCTTTATCTTTTCAGCAAAAGAAACATCACTGTAAATGGATGGGGTGGTCGAATCCACCACAAATAATCTGGCGCCTTTGCCAAGTGCGAATATTTTATCCATCGCTTCCGTTTCGGAAAGTTGTTTGGCCGGTGCATCCAAAAATTCGACTTCAAATCCTTGCTTTTCAAGTCTTGCAGCAGCATATATCAGCCAGAGCGGATAATAAAAACATCCCGACTTTGTAATAGCCGGACTCCTCTGTTCTCTTGAGAATTTCCCGTATTCTGACTTAAAGGGTGGATTTACAAAGAATACTTTCATCTATGGCCTCATCTTGAACTTTTAAGCTTATGAAACAATACCGGATTCTTGCTTCTTATAAAATAAATGGTATACCCCATCAAAAAAGCCCCGGGGGTCCAGTTAAGCCTTATCGGCAAAACAAAAATCCTCATTTTCTTGGATCTGCACCTTGCATACTTTATTGCTTCCCTGGTATCAGGATGCTGAACCATATACTTGATTCTGCGGTACTTATCTTTTACAGAAAGCAGCTTTTCTGCATGAAATACATTTTCAATACAACCTGCAATTCTTTCAATGAATTCACGACTTGTGTATTCTCTGGATTTTTCATTCCAAATACCCAATGCCCTATAGTGAGCTTTGAATTCGTTATATTCTTTATTCCTTATTACAAACGAATCATCTCTGTACTTTTCCGTCGTGGATCCTACACGCTCTCTGACATAGTAATACAAGCACTCATCGGTAAAAGCTATGCTTTCACAATTCTCTATAAATTGACGATTAAACACTCTATCTTCGGTATATACATGTCCATCCCGATATCTTAGATTTCTTTTTCTGATCAGGTCCATTCGGTATAGCTTATTCCACACATTGGATAAAAGATCTGAATCCCACATATCCACAAGATGTTCTTTTACTTCTTTTTGAGTTTTATATAAAGAAGTCGGGTAGAACTTTTTTTCAAGATAGGTTGTATCTCCGTTATCCTTCTCAAGCTTAAAATAAAAACCACAGACCCCCATGTCAGCTTTCGTGGAATTCATGAGATCAACCATCTTCTCGTACATATCCTTCTTGATCTCATCATCACAGTCCAGAAAAGTAATATATTGACCTGAAGCCACATCCAATCCTGCATTCCTGGCTGTTGCCGTCCCGCCGTTGGCTTTATGAATTACAGCCACTCTCGGATCCGAGCTTGATACCTCATCAAGAATAGAGGGTGATTCGTCAAAAGATCCGTCATCAACAAAAATAGCTTCCCAGTCCGTAAATGATTGGGAAGCTATACTTTCATAGCATTGTCGTATATATTTTCCCCCATTATAGACCGGAATTACAATTGATAATTCTGGCATACAAAACTCTCTCCCTTAATACTATTAGTATGCGCCGTCCCCCGCAGTAAGCGCTCTGAATGTCATTACTATAAGGCCGATATCCGTAGCCAAACTTCTCTTTTCAAGATACTTCTGGTCAAGTTCCATCCATTCGTCGAACGGAACTTCGGTTCTACCCATAACCTGCCAATAACAGGTAAGTCCTGGTTTAACCAGATGTCTGGTCTTCTGGTAAGCTGTCATCTGATCAGTTTCATAAACAGGAAGTGGTCTTGGTCCTACTACGGACATTTCACCCTTCAGTATGTTGAGAAGTTGAGGCAACTCATCAATACTTGTTCGCCTCAGAAGCTTTCCTACATGAGTAATTCTGGGGTCTTCTTTCATCTTAAACGCCGGACCATCAAGTTCGTTCTGTTCAAGAAGGAACTTGTGCATCTCAGCTGCGTTCTCACACATAGTTCTGAACTTATACATCCTAAACGGTTTGTTGTTAAGCCCCGTTCTCTCCTGTACAAAAAAGATTGGTCCGCCATCCTCATGTTTTATAAGAACTGCGACAATAAGAAACAATGGGGATAACACAATTAAGCCCACGATTGATGCAATAATATCAAAAATGCGCTTCACAAGTTGGTAAACCAGTTTCCTTTTTAATACAACTGCAGATTCAGGAGTATTGTCAACGCCAATACAATTGCCGATCACAACTCCTGTACCATTTACTACCATATCTTTTTCTAACTCTGCCTGCATGATGTGCCCCCACATAAGATATTTACTGCCATCGCAGTACATTTACTATTATATCGGCAGGATTTCATACATTATTTAGCACTTTTAACCAAACTTATATTTTATTATATTCTATATATGGGTATTTGTCATGAAAAAAACATAGATTTTGTGGTCATCTATGCTTTTTTAATAAAAATTTTAGTTTTTTAATCTTTTGATGTTGTTACTATTGTTTAGCACTATAATCTTATAATCTCGCACACTCATATACATCAAGAGGAAGTGCAAGAAGTTCAACGATCTTAAGTTCATCGCAGGCGTCGTTTACTGCATTGTGGGTTTCACTATAGCTACTATTGCCTGTCAGCATGTGCATTATGGGCTCAACGCCATAGCCTCCCTTAAGCCTGCCGGTCTTACAGCAAGGTGCATTTGCAGGAATGTATTTGTTGAACTGGCGGTATGCGGCTATTCTCATGATATCAAACCATTCAAAGCCGCCAAGTTCCGAAAGGTGCCCAAGGTCAAATTTGGCATTATACGCAAATATCCTGGTGATACCCTGATCCATGAGGAATTGCCCAACATCGGACATAGCTTCATCTCTTGTGCAGAGGATCGCCTTTGCATCAGTCTTGTACATGACTCCGGAGAACATCCCGCCTACACGACACTCAGGATCAAAGATGTAATATCTTTTGCCAATCAAGGCATAATTCTTGGCATCTGCAAGCGCCACTCCCAGGGACATTACTTCATCGCGCCAGTTGGTCTCTGTATCGATGACGGCTATCATGTCTTTGGCTTGTTTGTTAATAATAGTCTCTGTCACAGGTTCAGGCGTCATGGCCACCCTCATTTCAGTAGCTGCCTTGGATGTCGTGTATGTCTTCTCAGCCTTAGCCGTTGTACTATTCGACTGCGTTTTTATCATATTAAGGAAATCAAGTGAAGAATTAACATTCATGATGATATTATGCCCTCTCTATTTCAAGGTGTTTATCCAAACTTATTCCAGCCTTCCAACATATTCCTTCAATCTTGGCAAACGCAGCTTAATGACACCCCTGTTTGATCCATCAATAATGCCTTTATCAATCAGATGTTTCCTTGGCTCGCTCCACTGATTATGTTTGGTCTTAGTCAACTCAAGAAGTTCTGATGCATCCATAGTATCTTTTTGTACTATAAACTTCAAATACCATCTGTCCTTTTGTGTAAGCTCGCTCCATATCTTGTTGTAGACCTTTTCTGCCAACGCCTCGTCTACCTGTGCCAGCACAATCGGACTTATCTCCTTTTCTTTTGACTCCCACATATATTTGCCAAAGGCCTGATATGCAAAGGCATATCCCTTTGTCATCACTGCCATTTCATAAGCGATTTCTTCTGACAATCCCAGCGTTTTCTTATAATCTTCTTTTATAATGCCAATATTAAGCGGGGTCATGTCATACTTTGCTGCTCTTAGGAAGAAAGTGAGGCCATCCGTATTTTCAATGCTCTCAATATCGTCGTAGAGCCCCGCTGCTAAAAGAAAGATTGGAAGATCCTTGCGTATCAGGATCTGAAATTCCTGAATAAAATCCACTAACGCATCTGTTCTCCTAGCCTCATCAATGACCACAAGAATTCTTTTATGCTTTTTCTTAACTTCGCTTAATATTTTGGCCAAGACAGAGTCTATGCTGCTGGCAGGACTTTTCTTGGCAAGGTTAAGGCCAATTCCAAATGCAGACAGATTAAGACTGGCATCGATGAACTGTGTCAAAAAAGGTTCATTAGTATATAGCTCAGAAACCAGGTCCGTCATGATATCTGAATTGGACTTAAGGTCAACAACAATCCAGCTGTCGTCAGTGCGAAGTTCATTCTCTATTGCTGTTAGCGTTACAGTCTTGCCGGTTCCTCTCACACCGGTAAGTTTAAAAGCCTGCTCCTCTATTACCTCGCTGTTAAGCGCGCCAACTATGTCATCTATCAGTAAGCTCCTGCTGATATATTGCGACGGTATTCTTCCAAAGCTGATTGCATAGGGATTGCGAATTGCCATGTTTTCTTTACCTGCCTTTTCTAAATAACTATAGATTCCTGAATTTCCTCAGAAATTCAGGAATCGTATTGGACCAGGTCCTCGCAAAGCGAGGGGCGTGTCCTGCGGAACGCAGGATTCTTGAACGCATTTTCCTATTTGCGTTCAAGAAGTCATGAATCTGTGATTCTCTTTTCACTAATATAATATCATATAATTTCATATAAAACACTATATTTTCATATAATTACAGCAACCAAACTATAATTTCATATAAAGTACTATAATTTGATATAATCCCCATATGGAACTATAATCTCATATAATTCTTTCCAAAGGAGTTCCTCCTAGAAGATTGAAGACCTCATCAACATATTCAAGGTATAACGATCCGGTTTATATGTAAAAAAACTGATGCCATGCATTATCTCTTTATCAGTAAGATAATGCACGGCGTCTTTTTAATTTTCAAAATATTCAATTACCTTGTACAGGTCCTCGCACACCGCCACAGAAAGCCCTCTCATCTCATCGTCAGCCGGTATGATGTCCGGCACCATTATGGGCTTCATCCCGGCAGCATGGGCAGCTCTTATCCCGTTGTAGGAATCCTCTATGGCATAAGCCCTTGAGGGGTCAGTCTTCATGATGTCACAGGCAAGCAGATATATCTCCGGATTGGGCTTTGATATCTTTACGGAATCCCCGCCTATTACTTCTTCGAAGTAGTCGATGAATCCCGCATCCGTAAGCTCCGCCTCAACCACTGCTTTCCTGGTAGAAGATGCCACAGCGCACCTGACATTGTTATGCCTCAGGTACTCCAGGATTTCTTTTACCCCCTTCTTGACAGGAAGCCTTCCTCCGTCATATTTCTCATGGAACAGCCTGCTGCTCTCAGAGAGGATCTTATCCGCAATTCCTTCTCCGAACTCAGCGGCGTACATATCCTCCACTATCTGCCTTGTCTGATTCATGTTGGTGCCGATGCTCTTAATAAACGCATCCTGCACCCGGCTTATGCCAAATCCTGCTGCCGCCTGGCTCCATGTCTCAAAGCAGGCTCTCTCAGAATCAAAGATAACACCGTCCATGTCAAAAACAACAATATTATTATCTGTCATACCCTGCTCCCCAGACTCTCCCTCTCATCAATCTGCAGCTCATCAAGCCGCCGCTGATCAACCTGCTCATCAGCCGTCCACATCAAGTACAATGGTAACAGGCCCGTCGTTTACAGATTCAACCTTCATATCCGCACCAAAGCGTCCTGTCCCGACTTCAAACCCTCTGTTCCTGCACTCTTCTACCACAAGCTCGTACAATGGCTCTGACACCTCAGGCCTTGCTGCCAAGTTAAATCCAGGCCTTCTGGAACTGCA
>JAEEGL013450960.1_pt1 | contig 15677 bp, 11 predicted proteins | sample 9134231 | NCBI WGS metagenome assembly JAEEGL01 (sample SAMN16246548, study PRJNA631951) | gut metagenome | biome: gut microbiome; feature: rumen; material: fiber-attached | host: Bos | place: Iran: Karaj | collected 2018-10
CACCGCGGTCAACGTCGGCGGACTGATCGGTCAGTGCGACAACTTGACTGCGTACGACTGCCGCAACTACGGAACCATAACCGCACGCGGGACCGAAACGATCGCAGGCGGAATTCTCGGCAGGGGTGTCGTGAATCCGGGAAGAAATACCGTGTCATTCTACCGCTGCGCAAATTACGGCGAGATCGAGAGCGGAAAGATCGTCGGCGGTATCGCGGGATACGCCGGATGCTCGGGAAATCTCGCTCTCACACCTTTCAGATTCGATTACTGCGCGAACTCGGCCGACCTTAAGGGCGCTCTGTATTCGGGCGGAATAGCCGGATACGCGTACGGGACGGATACACAGCAGTTCATGCTCTACGCCTGCGTCAACTCGGGCACTATCACCGGCGGGAATTCTTCCGGCGGATTCGTATCGCATTTCTTCGCCTACTGCAACAGCAACTACTCGGGGATAAGGTACTGCCTCGGCGCCGGCAAACTGACGGCAAACAGCGGGACGAAGGCGTATCTCTGCATGTTCGGCGAATCGAGCGCCAGGGGCGCCGCAAACATAGGCATCAGGGACAACTATCTTGCCGACGATTCGATCGCCTGGTTCACCTACGCCCTTGACGATTCCAACTCGGCAGCCCGCGTTAAGATCGGAGTCGCGGAAAAGATAAACGCCGTAACGATGATACCCGCCGAATGGGTAGCTACCGGCGAAGCGGTCATGTACGTAAACCGGATGGCAGAGAAGAACCTGTTTTATCAGGATCTCGCCAACGGCGGCAAGCCCGACGTTTTTCCCGAAGCCGGTATCGTGACTTACGATTTTTCGTCGGACGACGACAGACTTGTAAACGGCACCGAACCGAGACTGCCGCTGCCGGACTACGACGTACCGGTCGATACAGCCGGGATAAACTACGCTCCCTACGTTCCGGAGACCGAGCCTGAGACAACGACCGGGGAGGAACCTTCCACGGACGCTCCCGAAACCTCGGAACCGGACGGGGAAGCAAAGAAAAAGGGCTGCGGATCGGCGGCGTTCGTTCCGGCGCTTATCTGCGCCGTGTTGGCGGTACCGACGTTAAGAAAAAAGAATGAAAACCTTTGAAGAGCGCCTTTCGGTCTCCGAAAGGATCGCCGGCGAGGTCGCGAAAGAGGGCGGACGGGCCTATTTCGTCGGAGGTTTCGTCCGGGACAGACTGATGGGCAGGGAGCTTTCCGAGTCTCCCGATATCGATATTGAGGTCCACTCCCTTCCTCCCGAAAAGCTGTTCGGAATACTCGAAAGTCTTGCTCCGGTAAAAAAGACCGGGCTTTCATTCGGTATTTACACCGTAGGCGGTTACGATATCGACGTCGCCATGCCGCGCCGCGAAAGAGCGACCGGACGCGGACACCGGGATTTCGAGACCTTCGTGGATCCTTTTATCGGGGAGAAAAAAGCGTCCGAACGCCGCGATTTCACGGTAAACGCGCTGATGCAGGACGTTCTGACCGGGGAAGTCCTCGATTTCTGGGGCGGGCTGGACGATATGAAAAAATGCGTTCTCCGCCACGTCAGCGACGCCTCTTTCCCGGAGGATCCTCTGCGGGTGCTGAGGGCCGCGCAGTTTTCGGCGCGACTCGGTTTTTCGGTCGATCCCGCGACCGAAAAGCTTTGCGCCGGGATCGATATCACGACTCTTTCCCCGGAGCGCGTTTTCGACGAAATGAAAAAGGCGCTTATCTCGGCGCCGAAGCCGTCGGTGTTTTTTGAATTCCTGAAAAAAACGGGGCAGCTGTCTTACTGGTTCCCCGAGATCGAAGCGCTGACGGGAGTCCCGCAGGACCCGTCCTTCCACTCGGAGGGCGACGTCTGGGTGCACACGATGCTGGTGCTCGACAGCGCAGCCGGGATGAGGGAGAGGGCGAAAAGGCCGCTTCCCTTCATGCTTTCGGCGCTCTGTCACGATCTGGGAAAACCCATGACGACCGAAGAGATTAACGGCCGCATACACTCCTACGGACACGACGAAGCCGGCGTGGGCGTCGCTTCGGCGTTCCTGTCGAGACTGACGTCGGACAAAAAGATCATATCGTACGTGAAAAACATGGTCCTGCTCCACATGCGTCCGAACGTTCTCGCTTTTGCAAAGTCGTCTCCCAAATCGACCAACAAAATGTTCGACATGTCCTGCGAGCCGTCGGATCTGATTCTTCTCGCGACCGCCGACAGCCTCGGTATGACCTTCCCGAGGGAATACTACGATGCGGTTCCCTGGCTTGAGGAGCGCTTCGCTCTGTTCACTGAAACGATGTCGCGCCCCTGCGTGACCGGTGCCGATCTTATCGCCGCCGGGTATAAGCCGGGAGAGGATTTTTCTGATATACTCGCCTATTCGCACAAGCTTCGGCTCGCGGGGATAGACCGCGACAGCGCCCTGCGGCAGACGCTGGCGTACGCCGAAAAGAAGAAAAAAAACAATAATAAAAATAAAAAATAAAATCCGGAGGTCGGAAAAATGGCAAAAACCTACAGAATCAGATGTCCGCGCTGCGGCAACCCGGTAAACCTTTCGGCGTCTGGCGCCTGCCCGCAATGCTCCGCGCCGCTGAGTGTCGACGCGCCCGCGTCGATCTCAATCTACCGTATGGGCAATTTCTACGGCGCAGCCAACGGTTTCGGAATCTATATCAACGAGCAGCCCTACGGCGCCATCGGCAACAGGGAGACGCTTACCTTCCCGCTGCCCTACGGCGAATACAAGATCCACGTGGTCTGCGGGATGAACCGCAAGTGCAACGACCCGGTGATAAAGCTCAGCGAGTCGGACACGAACGTCTGCCTTAAGGTCCACATGAAGGCAGGCTTTTTCCAGAATTCGTTTATCCTCGAGCGCGTCGATCCGTCGACGATGCCGCAGAATTAAGGCGGTACGGGACGGTTCGCGCGCGGACCGTCGGGAGTTTTTTTCACGGGGCGTTGGCAATGTCGGAAGAAGTATTTGAAAAAAACGGATACGGTTATATTACCGCCCAGATCGAAAAGGGACTGAAAAACGGTTCCCGCCGCGCCGTTATCCGCGGCTGCTGGGAGATCGACAGAGCGGTTAGGATCCCGTCCGATTTTACCCTGGAGCTTTGCGGATGCCGGCTGCGGCTGGCGGACGGGTGCTTTTCCAATATTTTCGTCAACGCCTCGTTCGATACCGAAGCGGGAAGAACGAAAGAGGGCGCAGACCGGAATATCAGTATCATCGGCGCCGGCGGCGCGACGCTGGACGGCGGCAGTTATAACGGACTGTCCGAAAAGACCGGGATGAAAAACGGATTTCCGCCGGTTTGGAAGAACAATCTTTTACTGTTCGTCAACGTGCGGGGGTTCCGGATATCCGGGCTTTTCTGCCGGAATATGAGATGGTGGGGACTGAATTTCATCTGCTGCTCGGACGGTTACGTCGGTAATATCGATTTCTGTGCCAACGATACCGGGATCGGAGCCGACGGGGCGGAGTATCACGGACTGCGGCGCGACGCCTACGACGAGGTGCTTGTCAAAAACGCCGACGGGATCGATCTTCGGCGCGGATGCCACGATATCGTGATCGAAAATATCACCGGATTTACCGAGGACGACACGGTCGCGCTGACCGCGCTTAACGGTACGCTGGAAAAGACCTTCGACGTGCCGGGAGCATGCGGCGATATTTACAACGTGACCGTCAGGAACGTCAGGGCGGCGGCCTTCTGTTCCATCGTCAGGATACTGAACCAGGGAGAGCTGAAGATACACGATATCACGGTCGACGGCGTTTACGACACGTCCGCCGGGTCCCCGTATATGGACAGGGGAATATACGCCCTGCGAATAGGAGATACTCACCTGTACGGCACGCGAAGAGCGACCGGGGACGAAACTTACAATATAACGGTCAGGAACGTCCGGGGCAGGGGATATTACGCGGTATCGCTTGTCGGTGAAATAAAGAACCTGGTGACGGAGAATATCGAAGCCTTCGACGGCGCCGGGCTGATCAAAGAAAAAAGAGAGTAATAGGAGGAGGAATCCATGAGCAGAAAGATACGGTTCGCCGCGGCGGCGATTGCCGTTCTGACGGTGCTGGCGATCATCGCCGGCTGCGGAAATACCCCCGATCCCGCGACCGACGGGACAAGTGCGCCCGCGGCGTCGGAGGGCGTGTCGGCAACGGTCGAGCAGACGACTCCGGTCACCGAGTATATCGATACTCTCGAAAAGCGCGATCTGCAGAAGCGGGTCTTTACCGTTATCGGGCAGAGCACCGAGGACCGCCAAAACTTTTATATCGAGGGCAACGCCGGAGAGACCATCAACGAGTCTATCCGGAAGCGCGACTGGGAGGTGGAGGAACGGCTGAATATCCAGCTGAACTATATCGCCGAAAAAGACCGGAAAAAAGTCACCAGTTCGGTCCACAAAACGAAGAATTCGGGAGAAAAGGCCTACGATCTCGTACTGAACTCGCTGTCGGACGGATTCAACACGATGACGTCGAACGGCGACCTGCGCGATCTGAAAACGATCCCTCATCTGTCGCTTGAGAGCAAATACTGGAACAAATCGATGACCGAAAACATGGAGCTGTACGGGAAGCTTTATTTCACGACCGGACCCATCTCGCCTCAGCTGTACCAGACGCCCATCGTCATGATGGCGAACCTGAAGATCGCCGAGGAATACAAGCTTGAAAACCCGTACAAGGTGGTCCTCGAAGGACGCTGGACCATCGAAAAGCTTGCGCAGATGATGAAGGACGTTTCGCACGATTACAACAACGACGGAGTGATGGGCGAGGACGATTTCTGGGGTCTCGTCGTCGATCCGACCTTCGGCAACGCGCTCTACGTCGGAGCGGGACTTGACGGGCGTCAGAAGGAGGACGGAGGATACCGTATCGCAGTCGGAGACGAGGCGTTTCTGAATCTTATCGACAAATGCTCGGCGCTCTTCGGCGACCGCAACACCGTCCTCAACAATCCTCAGGGCGCGAAGGACTACGATCTTCTGATCTTCAAGCCCGGCCGGGCGCTGTTTATGGACGATACCGTCAACGGAGTTCTCATTATGCGCGATATGGAGGACGATTTCGCCGTCATCCCCTGCCCGAAGGCGACGGATGATCAGGAGAACTATTACAGCACCTGCAACACCTGGCTTCCGTCGGGTATCGGAGTACCCTACGCGGATGTCGGAGACGCGGAACTTGAGGAGACCGGACTGATACTCGAGACGATGGCAGTCTGTTCTTACGACCATATCGTTCCCGCCGTTTACGAGATCACCCTCCGCGGAAAGGTTTCCCGCGACGCCGACAACTACAAGACGCTGGATATAATCTTCGAGAACCTCTCCTTCGATTTCGTCAGCGTGTTCAATCCGGGCGGAGTATCCGACATACTCCGCAACGCCATGATAGGCGACTATCCGAATTACGTTTCGTCTTATGAGTCGATCAAAAAATCAGCCCAGAAGGCGCTGGACGATTTCGCGCTGATCGCGCAGAAACAGCAGTAAACGCCAGCCGGAAAAAGAGGCCGTGAATAAGTCCCGGGAAACGTCCGTGACGAAATGATCGCGGACGTTTCCCGGGACGGTACGAAAAAAAAAGGGGCTGTTCAGAAACCTCGAATGAAATCGGGGGATGAGGCAGCTCTTTTTTTGGTTCAGCAGTAATCGATCTGCCTGGTAACAATCCCTCCGTCGCCTCCGGCGCCACCTCCCTGCCAAATTGGCGGCCAATTTGGCGTACACAAGGGAGGCAAGAATAGTGCGTATCGTTCGTTCGAGAGGAACTAACTGTTCTGGATACGAAATGATACGTTATATCGGCTGGATAATTGAGACGACAGAGGCATCATGAGAATCGCTCATGTCCTTGGCCCCCTTGTGTAAAGGGGGCTGTCACGCGCTCGTCGCGTGACTGAGGGATTGTCGTGTCTGTTTGATAACCGCTATAGTTCAGCAGTAATCGCTTTGCCTGGTAACAATCCCTCCGTCGCCTCCGGCGCCACCTCCCTGCCAAATTGGCGGCCAATTTGGCGTACACAAGGGAGGCAAGGTTGCAGCGGTTTGATTGTTTGGTATTTTCGCACACAGCTCACGCGCTTGAGGAGTCCCGGAACGTTCAGTTTCTCCCCGCTCAACCTGAAGAAAGATAAAAAACACTGCTTACGCATCAAAAACAATCATTTCAGGCCGCTTATTCCTGGAATAATTCGATGTTTTTGTCGCGTTTTTCAACTGTTGAACATAAAAAGGCTGCTTAGTCACCTAAAGCATTGATTCAGGTTTCTAAGCAGCCACTTTTATGTTGCGAACGGTCGTTAAATACGCTGTACTTACTTCAGTGATTCAAGGTATGAGCAGACGTCGGAAACCTTTTCGAAGGTCGCCAGTTTTTCTTCCGGGATGGTGATCCCGTACTCGTCTTCAACGGTGAGAAGGAGCTGGAGGATGTCGAGAGAATCGGCACCGAGGTCCTTTTTTATCTGGGAATCGGGAGTGATCCTTTCTTCGGGTATGCGCAGCTGTTTCGCGAGCATGGCTCTAATTTTTTCAAACATCGTGATTTATCCTTTCAGTATTATTTACTCAGTTGCCTTCGTTCAAACGGGCAAGCGAAAGACCGATCTCGCGGTTGAGGTCTCCGGTTTCGGTCATATAGACCTGCTCGATGCATTTTTCGACGGCGGTGGCGTTGCTGCTGCCGTGGCCTTTTACCACAGTTTTCGACGAGCCGAGAAGGACGCTTCCGCCGTAGTTCTGGTAGTTCATGAACTGTTTTTCGCGTTTGAACATTCCCGACATGAACATGGCTCCGATCTTGTTGACGAAGCTTGACATGATGTCGGTTTTCAGTTTTTTCAGCATTCCGAGGCAGGCGCCTTCGGTGGATTTTATCAGGACGTTGCCCGAAAAACCGTCGCAGACGACCAGGTCAAAATTACCGCCGAGAAGTTCTCTCGCCTCCATATTGCCGGCAAAGTTTATTTCCGGGCAGGATTCGAGAAGCGGATAGGCGTCACGGCGCAGTCCGTCGCCCTTTTCCGCCTCGACGCCGATATTGAGAAGTCCGACGCGCGGATTTTCGATCCCCCAGACCTTTTTCATATACAGGCTGCCCATGACGGCGAACTGGAGAAGATAATCCGGGGTTATGTCCACGTTTGCTCCGCTGTCGCAGATTCCGATCACGCCGCCGGCAAGGGTCGGTACGACCGGGCAGAAGGCGGGACGGATGACGCCCGGGATCCTTCCGATCCGGAGGGTCGACGCCGCGACCAGCGCGCCCGTCGATCCGGTGGAAACCATTCCGGCGTATTCTCCGGTTTCGTCGGTCCGGAGAAGGGTGATCGCCTTCATCATCGAGCTTTCTTTTTTCAGGCGGATGGCGTCGGTGGGCTTTTCGTCGCACCCGATAACGTCCGGTGCGTGAACGATCTCCACGCGCGAGCCGTCGAATTTCTTTTCCGCCAGGCGGGATTCGAGCAGGTCACGGTCTCCCGTGAGCACGAGACTGAGATCTTCTTTTTTTTCGAGGGCGGCGAGAGCGCCGTCAATATTGGCGTCGGGCGAACGGTCGCCTCCGGCGCAGTCGATTATAATCTTAATCATTCGTTGTCGTTCTCCGTCCCGCCCGCCGGAGTCAGCCGTTTGACGTAAGCGCGGCGTTTTTTGTGTTCGGTCGCGTCGAAACGCTTCCACATATTGCGGATAGCGTAGTTGTCTTCGAGATTCAGGTTGGTTTCCGCGTACTCGACGCCGTCCTCCTTCAGCATCCTCATAAGGCCCGCCATCAGCATAATGGAGATTCCTCGGTTCGAGTATTCGGGATCGACGCCGACGAGCGCCAGATCGATTACGCGGGGCTTTCTGCGGGCGCGGAGGAGTTTAACAAGGGCGGCGGGAGTCAGCCGTCCGCCGGATTTCCGTACCGCCTCTCCTATCGCCGGAAGGCAGAGGCCGAAGCAGACCATTCTTCCTTCTTCGTTGAGGATCACGCGGACGAACCGCAGATCGAGCAGAAGCCGGAAGTTGTCTATCGTTATTTTTTTCATTCCGTCGGTAAACGGGACCGTTCCGTAAATATTCCCGTAGGAGAGATCGATCAGACGGAAGAAGTCGTCGGCGTATCTGTCGATAAAATCGTTTATGTTTTTTGCCTCTCCGAAATGAAGTCCGAAGCGTTTCGCGGCAAGCGCCGCCGATTTTTCGGCGGAAGCGATATCCTCTTCCGACGGCGCGCGAAGCTGAGACTCGAACCAGTCGACTTCCTTTTCGTATCCGCACTTTTCGATAAGGTCTGCGTAATACGGCGCGTTGTACTGCTCTTCAAAGGTTGACTGCCGATCGAAACCTTCTATCAGAAGCCCTTCTCTTTCGAGATCCGAAAAACCGAGTGGGCCGCACACAGTATCCATTCCGATCGATCGCGCCCAGTCTTCGACGGCGTTGAAAAGCGCCCGGGCGACCTCCGCGTCGTCCACCGTATCGAAACGGGTGAATCTGACGCGGCGTTCGCCGTTCTTTTCGTTTGCCGCCTTCTGAAGGATCCCCGAGATCCTTCCTACCGTCTTCCCGTCGCGTCTGGCGAGGAAATATACGGCGTCGCAGCAGTCGTTGTAAACGTAATCCCGGCGGAAGATTTTCCTTTCGTCGGAGTAGAGAGGCGGAACGAAACAGGGATTGTCTTTGTAGAGCTTCAGAGGGAATTCGATGAATTCGCGGCGGTCCTTTGACGTTTTGACAGCGGTGACGGAAAGCATTTCGGGATTTTATCTGTGGATCGCGCGGAAGCATACGCCGACCGCCGCGGGTCCGCAGTGACTGCCGGCGGTGGGGTTGACCTTGACGACTTCAACGTCCAGGTCGGATCCGAATTCGTCGCGGAGCATCCCGACGAGCTGAGCGACTATCTCGGCGTTGTCGGTGTCGGCGACGTATACCTTGTGATCCTTTACGCCGTCGCCGAGCTCGCGGACGTACTGGATAAGTCTTTCAAGTCCGCGCTGTCTGCCTCTTTCCTTGCCGATGCTGACCATTTTGCCTTCGGCGCTCATATAGATGATCGGACGGACGCCGAGAAGAGAGCCCATGGTGGCGGCAAGCCCGCTGACACGTCCGCTCCTCTTGAAGAATTTGAGGTCGTCCGCCATAAAGTAGACCGCCCATTTGTAAACGCCTGTCTTCGCCCATTCCAGTATTTCGTCGATGCTTTTGCCGGCTTTGAACATTTCTCCGACCTCGCAGGCGATCGCGTATCCGGGAAGGGAAATGCCCTTGGCGTCGATCTCGTAAAACTTCCTTTCGGGGTATTTTACGGCAAGGTCGGCGAGCGCCTTGTCCATATTGGCGAAGGTCGCCGACATCGCTCTCGAGAAGTGGACGTAAAGGATATCGTCCCCGGCCGCGAAGATCGGCTCGAAATAGTCGACGTAGTTCTGCTCGCTGATGGCGGACGTCGTGGGCATGACACCCTCTCGGAGCATCCCGTAGAACGCCTTGTCGTCGAAGACTTCAAAATCCACGTAGGGGTAGATGATCTTGTCATCGACGGTGTAAGGCATGCTGATGAGGGTGTAGCCGTATCTGGCCGCGACCTCCGGGGTAACGTCGTTGTCGGTGTCGGTAAACAGTCTGATCATTGTTTCCTCCGTTCGCCGCGTGCGCGGCGTTTATTTATTCAAGAACGAAAATATAGTCGTGGACCGGCTGGCCGCCGTCCGTAGGGATGATCTCCGCAGACGGATATCTTTTAGAAAGCTCAGCGCAGAGCCGGTCGGATTCCTCTTCGGGGACTCCGGCGCCTCTTATTATTATGTTGACGTCGCGGGAGCCGGCGTCGAGCCGGTCCAGAAGTTCGAGCGCCGCTTCGAATCTGTCGGGAGAATCCGACATGACGTCCTTGTCGCAGAATCCGATGAAGTCGCCGTTTTTCACCTCGACTCCGTATCCGCTCGAGTCCCTTCCCGCGCGGGAGACGAAACCGGTGACGACTCCCTCCATCGCTTCTTTGGCCGATTCGGTTATTTCCTCCGCGCTTCCGGCGTCAAGATCGATCATGGACATCGCGGCGTATCCGTCGCCTATCGTCTTTGTCGGAATGACGACGACTTTCGCGCCGGAGTAAAGCTCTGCCGCCTGGTTCGCGGCCAGAATGACGTTCGGGTTGTTCGGAAAAACGAATATCGTCTCGGCGTTTATTCCGCCGAAGGCGTCGAGAAAATCGCCGGCGCTCGGATTCATACTCTGTCCGCCGTCGATGACGCGGTCGGTCCCGAGAGAGGAGAACATCTCTTTTATTCCGTCTCCGCAGGCGACGGCGACGGTTCCGTATCTGCGTTTGGAATCGATCCTCAGACGGACGTCGGAGGTTTCGGTGCGCGCCCCGTTCGGAAGGTTTTCGTTGTGCTGGAGAGACATGTTTTCAATTTTTAGCGTGAGGAATTCTCCGAACTGCTGAACGTGATTGAGAACGTCGCCGGGGGTGAAGGTGTGAATATGCACCTTGATTATCGATCCGTCCCTGAAGGCGACGACCGATTCTCCGTTGGCGTAAAGCCAGTCGAAAAGCGGCTTTTCGTCGAAGGAGGAGACGTCGACCTTCGAATTGGTCAGCCGGAGCAGGAATTCGGTGCAGTATCCGAATTCAAGCACTCCGTCCTCTCCGAAGGAGGACAGATCCGGTCCTTCCGATTCTTTGCGGGAACCGAGTGAGTATTCAATCTTTCTGCCCTCGAGAGCGATCAGCATCCCCTCGGCTATATACATCAGTCCGGCTCCGCCGCTGTCGACGACCCCGGCTTCGCGAAGCACCTCGAGCAGGTCGGGGGTGCGTTCGAGAGATTCCTTGGTCTCCTGGACGAATGCCGAAAAATAATCTTCGAAGCAGGTGGAGTCTGTTATGAGGGAGTTTGCCTTGGCGACGGCGTCCCGGTAGACGGTGAGGATCGTTCCCTCGACGGGATTGTTCACTGCTCCGTACGCCTCGCTGATGCCGATCTCCATGGCGGCGCCGAATTCTCTCACGTTTACGCGGTCTTTTCCCGCGAGACCTTTCGAGATACCGGCGAATATCCTGGACAGGATGACGCCTGAATTCCCCCTCGCTCCGGGGAGCATTCCGCCGGATACGGCGTCGGAAGTCTTTCCGAGGTCGTCGCTGCCTTCTCCCGCAGCCACGGCGCCCGAGCGGATCGTCATGAACATGTTGTCTCCGGTGTCCCCGTCGGGTATCGGAAAGACGTTGAGTCCGTTTACGTCCTCTTTGTGTATTCCTAGGTTGGCGGCTCCGTTGCTGATCATTTCAGCGTATTTTCTGCCGTCGATCTGAAGTGTGTTTCCCATTAAATGCGTTTTCCTCGTAAACTGTTTTTTATGTGCCGATGCCGAATGGTTCAGTCCTGCCCGAATATCGAGCGTATCGCTTCATAGATCCAGCCGGTGGTGTTTTTGCTTTCTTCAATGAGTCCGGGGTATTCGTTCGACATGAAGTATGAACGCAGGTAACCGCGTATGTCTTCGGTAATCTTGTCAGGTCCGTACGCCTTGACGACCTGGACCAGCAGAGCGGTCTTGTCGGACATCGATCTGAAAAATCTTTCCGACGCGTGTCTGAAGGAAATGACCGCGTCTCCGAAGCGGTATATCCTGTTTGTCCCTTCAGTAATATAGGTCCAGACGGAGGGGGAGGTTTTGTCGAGTCCCACTATATGCTTTGCGGTGTCTCCGCTGGGGACCGAGGTCCAGCAGTTGCCTCTGGCGAGAGCCGCGGCGACGTCGTTGAGGTCGGGAGCGCCGTGTTCGCGGTCAGGTTTCCAGAAAAGCCCGCGACGCAGTTTTTCGATTCCGTGCCCCGGAAGGAGACGGGTCAGAAGTTTGGAGACGGTCTTAGCCTCGGCTATGTCGGTAAAATCCGAAAGCACGAATACGGCGCCTTCGGGCATCGCCTCGATGCGGCTTTCGACCAGACTCTGAAAGCTGTTTTTCATTCTCTTTCCCCTCCTTTTCCGGCGTTGTTCAAAAAACGGGATAATCCGGTGTTCCCGGCGCCCGATCCGCAAAAACACAAAAATTATATACTTTTTTCGACAAAATGTCAAGAGAAATCTTCTTCCGGCGGTTGAAGGAACAAAATGATTGACTCATATCCGCATATTTGATATAATATTATGATATTAAGATGAACAAATAAAGAGACAGGAAAATGCTTCTCGGAAAAAATATCAACAAATACTACGCAAAATACTGGTACTTTTTCATACTGGGCGTGATCGCTCTCGTGGCGGTCGATTACGTCCAGCTTTTCCAGCCGGAGTACCTTGGCAGGATCGTCGACCACCTTGGAGAGGACGGACCGGTGGACGTCTCTCTCGTGGGAGAACTGTGTCTGCGGCTCCTCGTCATCGCCGCCGTCATGTTTGCCGGAAGGATGCTCTGGAGGTTCACCCTTTTCAACGCCTCCCAACGGATTGAGGCGGGGATCAGACGGGAGATGTTCCTGAAGAGCGAACGCCTGTCGCAGACCTACTACCACTCGACGAACACCGGATCGATAATGTCCTGGTTCACCACCGACCTTGAGACGATCGAGGAATACACCGGCTTCGGAACGGTCCAGATAGTCGACGCCGTCTTTCTCGGCGTGCTTGTCATAATCAGGATGTTCTCCCTCGACTGGGTCATGTCGCTCTTCGCCATGATACCGATGCTTCTGATAATCGTATGGGGAGCGCTCGTCGAAAAATACATGGCGCTCAAGTGGGAGGAAAGACAGAAGCAGTACGACCGCCTTTACGATTTCACCCAGGAGAATTTCACCGGCATCAGCGTGATCAAGGCCTTCGTCAAGGAGACCTGCGAGATACACGCCTTCGCGAAGGAGGCGAAAAAGAACCGGGACGCCAACGTGTCGTTCTTCCGGGTATCGATCATTTTCGATACCCTTATCGAAGTGATAATCGCCGTTATTCTTTCGCTGATACTTGGGTTCGGCTCATGGTTCGCCGCCTCGGCGATTTCCGGCAATCCGACAGTGATTTTCGGTCACGCGATCGATCTGACCCCCGGGAACCTGATCACCTTCATCGGCTATTTCGACACCCTTATCTGGCCGATGATAGCCCTCGGATCGCTCGTCACCATGCTCAGCCGCGCGAAGGCCTCGCTGCGCCGCATAGACGCCTTCCTCGACGCAGGGGAGGACGTGGTCAGCCCGGAAGGCGCCCATGAGCTCTCCGACGTGAAGGGAGAGATCGAATTCCGGAACTGCACCTTCTCATATCCCGCCGGATCGGGAAGGCGGGTGCTCGACGGAATATCGCTGAAAATTGAGCCGGGTGAGCTTGTCGGAGTCGTCGGGCGTATAGGCAGCGGCAAAACGACTCTGATGTCGCTCCTCTGCCGGCTTTACAACCTTGACAGGGGAATGCTCTTTATCGACGGACACGACGTGATGGAATGCGACGTCGGATCGGTCAGGGCGGCGGTCGCCGCCGTTCCCCAGGACAACTTCCTGTTTTCGGATACCGTCGGGAGGAATATTTCATTCGCAAAGGACGCCGCCTCCGGCGAAGAGATACGCGCCGCCGCCGCATTTGCCGATCTTGACGGCAATATAGAAGGCTTTCCAGCCGGTTACGACACCGTTACCGGAGAAAGGGGAGTGACTCTGTCGGGCGGCCAGAAGCAGAGGGCGTCGTTAGCCCGGGCATATCTGAAGGACGCTCCGATCATGATCCTGGACGACAGCGTGTCCGCCGTCGACGTGAAGACGGAGGAAAAGATCCTTGCCAACATCCGCGAAAAGCGCAAAGGGAAGACCACGATAATCATCGCCTCGCGGGTATCGACCGTCGCTCATGCCGACAGGATAATTGTGCTGGACGAGGGCAGGCTGGAGGCGTTCGATACGCCGGCGCGCCTTGAAGAAATATCCCCCACCTACTCACGAATGGTCCTCCTGCAGGAGCTGGAGCGGGAGGTGACCGGAGGCGAAACGGGAAAGGAGGAGAGCGTCAATGGATGACTTTATGGAAGATATAGACGAAAAAGAACGTCTGAAGGGCGACAAAAAGATCCCCGGAAGGATCCTTCTGCGCCGCGCTCTCGCCTACGTACGCCCCTACGCGGGGAAGCTCGCGCTTGCCGGACTGCTCATAATCATGAACGTCGCACTGGACATCGCCCTGCCTGTCATAACCTCGAAGATGACCGACAATCTCTCGTCGGACGCCCTCGATCTGCGCTACCTGATAACGATGGCGGTTGTTTATTTCATAATATGCATGATGAACAATCTCTTCCTGTATTTCGAGTCGATGATACTCCAGAAGGCGGGACAGGACACGGTTTACGACCTGCGAATGGACGTCTTTTCCCACATTGAGGAGATGAGCCGGAGCCAGTTCGCCGAAATGCCGGTCGGTTCTCTGGTGACGCGCGTCACCTCCTACACCCAGTCGATGAGCGATCTGTTCACCAATGTGATCGTCAGCGTCATCAAGAACTTCATCACCGTCTTCGGCGTTTACGTGATGATGTTTTTCATCAGCTGGCGGCTGGCGCTGGTCATGCTTGCGCCGGTGTCGCTGATCTTCGCCTCGTCGCTGATCTTTTCAAAATACGTCGGACGCGCCTTCCGCGACGAAAGAAAGCGTATATCCGAGCTCAACACCTTTATGAACGAGACTCTTTCCGGAATGAAGATCATCCAGATCTTCAACCGCGAAAAGAAAAAATCCGAAGAATTCGACGAAAGGAACGATTCGCTCCGCCGCTCCCGCTTCAACGTGATCAGGGGGTTCGGAGTTTACCGTCCCTTCGTAACATTCGTATTCGTTTCATCCCTTGCCGCCATCTTCTGGTTCGGCGTGAAGCTGGGTCTTACTCCCGGAGAGATCGTCGCCTTCTATCTCTACACCGGAAGGTTCTTCAATCCCGTCCAGCAGCTTGCCGACCAGCTCAACAATATCCAGAAGGCGCTGACGGCGTCCGAGCGGCTTTTCAACCTGCTTGACGTCAAACCGGAGGTGCGCGACGTCGAGGGCGCCGAGGATATCGGTGAAGTGAAGGGAAGGATCGAATTCAGGCACGTCTGGTTCGCCTACGAGGGCGAAAACTGGATCCTGCGGGACGTTTCCTTCGTGATAGAACCCGGTCAGACCTGCGCCTTCGTCGGCGCGACGGGCGCCGGAAAAACGACAATCCTCGGATTGATAGTGCGGAACTACGAGATACAGAAGGGGCAGATCCTGATAGACGGGAAGGATATTTCGAAGATAAAGATCAAGTCGCTGCGAAGCGCCGTCGGACAGATGCTTCAGGACGTCTTCCTTTTCAGCGGGACTGTCAGAACGAATATAGTGCTTCACGACGAAACGGTGAGCGACGAACGGGTGCGCGAAGCGTGCAGATACGTAAACGCCGACGGATTCATCGAAAAGCTGCCGAACGGATACGACGAGCAGATCATCGAAAGGGGCGAAAACCTGAGTCAGGGTCAGCGGCAGCTGATCTCCTTCGCCCGCACCGTCCTGCACGAGCCGAAGATCCTTATTCTCGACGAGGCGACAGCAAACATCGACACCGAGACCGAATCGCTGATACAGGAGTCGCTGGAGAAGATCAGGTCGATCGGCACCATGCTTGTCGTCGCCCACCG
>JAEEGL015345338.1_pt1 | contig 15677 bp, 18 predicted proteins | sample 9134231 | NCBI WGS metagenome assembly JAEEGL01 (sample SAMN16246548, study PRJNA631951) | gut metagenome | biome: gut microbiome; feature: rumen; material: fiber-attached | host: Bos | place: Iran: Karaj | collected 2018-10
AATACCCCGTCCAAGGAGAAAGGTAAAGCCACGGAGAAGAGGCTCGTCATTTTCAGATGCGCTCCTTCTGGTTTTTGTGCTGGCGTTTTTCGGATTTCTCATTATATACGGATACAACTTAAAGGCAGCAGATTATAAGATCCCCGGAAAAGAGGAGGATATGAGCCTGACAGGTGTGGTCGCTAATGCGATCATATCCGTTAAGGACGGCATCTACCCCTGGAATTACCGGGAGATAATGGCGGAGAAAAATGCCCTCTATGCAAAGATATACGGCACTGCCGGTCAGGAGGAAGGCAGCCAGACAGGTGAAACATCTGACGGAGAATCTAGGGAAGCCGGTCATGTATATGAGGAAAATACTGATCAGACGGTTTCAGATACAGATGATATAGGTGAAAATCCTGCTGATGAAGGTGACGGAGAGCCTGCAGAGGAAGGACCTGTAGAAGTCAGGTACATGAGGGTAGGCGATGAGTATTTCGAGGATGCCGTATTTTTAGGGGACTCCAGAGTGGTCGGTCTGGCTCTTTACTCAGGTATGGAAACCTGTACATTTTATGCCAAGACATCCCTGACTATATACAAGCTGATGGATTCTTCTGCGGATACTGAGCCTATCACCACGATCAGGGAAGCTCTCATGACCAATGAATTTAAGAAGATTTACATTCAGGTCGGTATAAATGAGCTCGGAACAGGGGATCTTGAGTATTTCATAACCCAGTATCAGAGTGTCATAGATGAGATAAGACTCCTTCAGCCTGACGCGATTATATATATAAACTCAATACTGCACGTAACCGAGGCCAGGGACAAGCAGGGTGATTATATAAACAACCAGATGATAGATGAGCGTAATGAGGCGCTCTCACAGCTGGCAAATGATGTGGATGTTTTCTATATAGATGTAAATCCGGTCCTCGATGATGATGATGGAAACCTGCGTCAGGATCTGTCATGGGACAATGTACACCTGACTGCAAACAGTTATCCCATGTGGTATGAATTTTTAAAGGATCATGCCATCGACCTCGTGGCCATGGGCCTTAAGGATCCGTCGGAAACAGAAGATACAGGTGAGCCCGTCGACGTACCGGAGGACAGTACGGAAGAGGATACAGAGGATAATGCCGAAGAGATAACAGAGGATAATCCTGAGGATACGGATGATAGTAATTGACATTTGTGCCATGTAATGTTACAGTACAGAAAATGGGTTAATTATGCCCAAAACGATATATAGACAGGCACGGAGGGTAAGAAAAATGGCAGCGCCAGCAAAAAAAGCAGAGAAGAACAGTAAAAAGGTCGTAGCAAAGAAAGCAAGTACACCTGCAAAGAAATCTGTGAGTAAGCCTGCAGCTAAGAAAGAAGTGAAAAAGGCAGTTAAGCCTGCTGCAAATAAGACTGTAGCCAAGAAAACTTCAGCCAAGCCCGCAACAAAAGCAGTTGCAAAAAAGGCTGAGGTTAAAAAGACTGCAGCTAAAAAGCCGGTAACAAAAGCGCCGGTAAAAAAGACTGCAACAAAGCCAGCTGTAAAGCCGGCTGCTAAAAAGACTGCCGCAAAACCCGTAGCTAAGAAAGCTGTAGCAAAGAAACCCGTTGCAAAAAAGCCTGAGGTTAAGAAAACTGCAGCAAAGAAGCCTGTAGCAAAAGTACCGGCAAAAAAGACCGTAAAGCCTGTATCAAAGACAGCAGTAAAGAAAGCTGAAAAAAAGGTGACAAAGCCTGTAGTTAAGGTAGCAGCTAAAAAGGCAGTTAAGCCGACGGCAAAGCCTGTTGCAAAAAAAGCAGAGGCAAAAAAGCCTGTAGCAAAGAAGCCCGTGGCAAAGCCAGTAGAAAAAAAGGCAGTAGCCAAGAAACCCGCAGCAAAGCCTGTAGCTAAAAAGGCTGAGGTTAAGAAGGCAGTAGCAAAGAAGCCCGTGGCTAAAAAGCCGGAGGTTAAAAAGCCTGCAGTTAAGACAACAGTTAAAAAACCTGTTGCAAAACCTGCAGTTAAAAAGGCAGAGGTCAAGAAACCTGCAACAAAGCCTGTAGCTAAAAAGGTTGAGGTAGTTAAGGCATCAGCAAAGAAGCCTGTAGCCAAAAAACAGGAAGTAAAAAAGCCTGAGATCAAGAAAGCAGAAGTAAAGAAGCCCGAAGTAAAAAAGGCTGAAGTAAAAAAATCTGAAGTTAAAAAACCTGAAATTAAGAAGGTTGAAATAAAGAAGCCTGAGGTTAAAAAAGTTGAGGTTAAAGAGGTTAAGAAGGAAGTAAAGCCTGAAGTACCCGCTAAGCCAAAGACAGTCTTTAAGCCTACAGGAATCGTTAAAGGTCTTGCAGCAGCATTCTTAAATACCGAGCCTGTTGCTGAGACAGCGATTGAGAACGAAAAGCGTACATTTACGGCTAAAAAGACCCGTGAGAAAAAGCCTTCCGTTCCCACTGCATCTGAGGTAGCAGCGTCCATCCGTAAGAAAAAGGAAGAGGAAGCATTTTATGCAAATCTCATCGCTGAGAGTGCAAAGAAGCCCATCAGTTTAGGTGAGAAACCGGCAGTTGCTGCTCCCGTCGTTAAGAAGGAAGAGCCTGTTAAAGCAGAGGAGAAAAAGCCAGAGGTTAAAAAGGCTGAGGTAAAGAAAGCTGAGCCTAAAAAGGTCGAAGCTAAAAAGCCCGAAGTTAAGAAAGCTGAGGCTCCAAAGAAAGCTGAACCTAAAAAGGCAGAAGCTCCCAAGAAGGCTGAAGTAAAGAAGGCTGAACCTAAGAAAGCAGCTCCCGCAGCAAAGAAAGAAGAGATCAAAAAGCCTGAGGCTAAGCCTGCAGCAGTAAAAGAAAAGATCATGATCCAGTTCGGTTCATCAGATTATGATGAGGCAGCCATTGTAAAGAAGGCAGAGGCAATCTGGACCAAGGAGCTTAAAAACAAGGCAGAAGAGCTTAAGAACCTTGAGGTTTATATCAAGCCAGAGGACAAGAAAGCTTATTATGTATTTAATAAGAAGATAAGCGGCGAGTTCGCAATCTGATCCTTAAAACATTATAAAGAAGAAAAATTTCTGAATCATATCCGCAGTTATCTGATGATGGCTGCGGGTATGGGGTTATAATGAAAAAGCTTCCATTTTGCTTAGTTGACGGAAAAAATCTTTTTAGATTTCTTAATTTTTCTTTAATTCTATTTTATAAGCTTTTATATTTTTTGGTGGACAAGGATATTATTTCCTGTCTAAATATAATTCATTAAAAACAGGTATGTTATATAACTTAGCCAAGCAACTCAATCAGAGTAGTAAAATTACTGGATGAAATTTTTTAGAAAACAAAATTTCAAAGACTTTTTTCATCATATATTATAAAGAATTAAATTTTTTGATTGGTCAAAATTTATAGAATATTTCTGTATATCGGTAGCTTGGTAACTGTTTCTGCTAAAGAAAAATCTTTTCTGTCAAAGACATTGATTAAAAACAACAATATGTATAATAAATGATGAAATAAAGGTTATATACTACATAGACAAGAATACAAATGGACTTTGAAAGTTGGATGATTATGGGAAAAAATACGAGGCACCTTATTAAGTTAGAAAAAGTAGAATTTTATATGTTTTTTATGTTATAGTATATACAAAATATTATGGGGGCTGAATAAATAAGTGGATAGTGCTAATCTTTATAAGTTTCCAGTAGTAATGGTTGATGCCTTTAATAGATATAGTCTTACATTTTTTGATGGTACAGAGTGGAATTATGATCCTGTGAAAGTTTATAGAATGGTTTTGAGAGAAAAGGATGATTATTCGCAAGTAACAAAAGGTGATTTTATGTCTTTTGCAGAGGTACCTCGTAGAGGCATGGAGGAAAATGTAAAAAAGCCGGATTATTACGGAGTGTCCGTTTTTACAGAGAAAGAAGCCTTGATAAATAAGTTAAAACTTCCTAGGCCAGGAAAAAAAATAGCATTAGGTCATATACATGATAGTTATGGACCAATTTATCGAAAGCTTCCTCATATTTGTTTATGGTGTTATAAAGATGTTGATTTTACAAATAATGATTTTGTAATTGGTGATTATGAGTAAAGAAGTATTATTTAAAATTCAAAATAAATTCCTTTATCTAGATTTTATGCTAGAAGAGTACGATTTTATGCCACTTTTCTATGTATGCAAAGATGAGGAAGATGTTCGCTACATTGTTTTATGTACCGATTTTGAGCATGAATCATATTTGGTTTCGAAAATATCATTAGTTGATTTAAACAATATGCTTAGCGGAAAAAATGATATGCGTTCTGTTTTTCTCAAACAAGCGAATTTTTGGAAAGTAATTTGCAAGGGAAATAAGTATTTAGACGATACAGTTGAAGAACATAAGTTGGAAGATATTCCAGTTGAATACTTGCCCGCTAATGGAGAGTATTATGTCTTGTATGATGAAGAGCATAAGGAGTATGCAAAGAAAATTGCGTACGAGTTACAGAGTAAAATAGATAGGATAAAGGTTCACAGTGTTAAGGATATAGAGGATGATTTGGTTAAATTTGAATATGATCATATTGAAGCTGAGTATTATGATATGGTCAAAGAGATAATCCTTAAAATTGATATGAACAATCAAATGTCGGAAACATATACTTCAAGTAAAAATATAGGGTTATTAGCGGCATGAAAAATAATATTGTTGAAAGCGTATTACAATTACAAGATTTATCATTTGAAAGATTAGAGTTTAAGAGACAGGGCCCCAAGAATAATAATGAAACGGAATTTCGGTTGTCGGTGCAGATAGGAAGTGATAGCGATACGGGTATTTTCAAAACCATACTCAATTTGAAGGCTAACAAAAAGGACGAATATGAGATAGAAATAACGATTCAAGGCGTATTTTCATTTTCTAGTTCTGGAGAAGAGATTAGTGATTCTTTAAAGAAGAATATAATAAAAAAGAATTCTGTGGCTATAATGATGCCCTATGTGAGAAGCCAATTGACATTGTTGTCTTCTCAACCAGGGGTGGAACCAATAGTGATGCCACCATTAAATATAAATGCTATGTTGGATAGTAAATAATAAATTCAAAAAGTAATTTTGAATTGACATTATAAATTTGTATTGCGGTAAAGTAAAAACAATTAGAACTGTCATCAATCGCATATAGTATCCCGCTGCTTTCTGTTGTATGTAGCAGATAAGAAACCAGCATTTTGATATTAAAATCACAAATAGCCAGTTGGCACCTTAATTATTTTATCCAAGTAAAAAGTAGTCTCCATCCTGCATATTAGTATGGAAACTACTTTTTGTTTTCTTTATTTGGTTTTATAAATTTTTGTCTTTTGGTGGACAAGGGTCGTTGCCATAACTGTTACATGTACGGAATTTTCCGTCATTCCCTTGGACACGCATTTCAGTGTGTTGATTACGTGCTATATCTCTAGCAATCTTGATTGCTTCACTCTGTGTTGATGTGACTTTCGTAGCACGATTATTGTTGGCTCCCTTCACAGCCCATCCATCTCCATGTTTTACAACAAACTGATCTTTACCCATATTCTTACACCTCCTAAGTGATAGAGATGCAAGAATGAACCATCCAACATCCTTGCCTTTTTATATTTATTTTACCGGTATCTTAAAAACTTTGCCATTTTTAGGATATATTTTTTTACCATTTTTCGTTATGCATCTACGAAAAATATATTCTTGTGTCTCTTTATCTGACTTAACTTTTTTCATAGCAAATACCTCCATAATTATTTTTCAGTATATTGACTGAAATTATGATTGAAACAAAGGGAAGAATTTGCTAAACTAAATTTGGTTTATATAAAAGGTTAGCGGATGGTTAAATTCCTCCGAGAGCTTCTTAAGAAGTACAAGGGTCGTAACCTTGTGCTTCTTTTTTTATGCTAAGTAGTTTCCTACATTAACAACGATAGAATATCATATAAAAATTTGTTAATCAACAATATCATGAGTTTTGTTGATTGTTATCCACAATATCTTGTGCCTTTGTTAATATTGTGGATAATTTTTGCAATTCCAATGGACTGGAATCTATTATTTTTTGAAAATCTAGTGATTCAATCATAGGTTTGGCTTTTTCTCCTTCATGGTATGTATTACCACAAGATCGGTATAGTGCTTTCATCTTAGCCTTACCTTTTCTACCTGATAGCTTATCAGGAACATCAATTCCTAGGTAAGTGCAAATACCTGATAAATCAAATAACATTATATCTTCGATATCCGCACTTGCAGCGAGATCAATTATTTCTTTAGCTTTTGCTCTTGCCAATTCTTTACGTAATAATTTCCAGTCATCCTGATAAAATTTGGAAATATCATTTTCTGAGCTATCAGTGTCATAGCAGAGAAAAACTGTCCATGGTATCTTGTATTTATTGGCGCATTTATTGGTAAACCATTTTCCTGAATGCGATACTTGTGTAACCGTACCAACAGTATTAAATTTTATTAGTATAACATCTGTACAATTAACCCATTCAAAATAGACATAATTCGGTAACAATTTCTGCTAAAAAAAGACCTTTTCTGTCATAGACATTGATTAAAAAAATAATAAATATATATTTTAATTGATGAATCGGCCAAGTTTTTATATGGTTGCGACTATAATGAGAATGAGAGTAAAAAAATAATTGAAAAAAGGATAAAATTTACACTGCTTTACTTATATACGTTGGATAATTTTAAAGTGCATATGGATAACAAATTATTAGAGATAGGCCTATCCAATTCTCCAATTATAAATCCATCTATAATTGCTTATGATTACATGAATATAGAGCAATTAGCAGTAAGAAGAACAAAACTTGAAGAAGCTCCGGAAATGTCCGTGAGGTTTTATATGCAAGGTGCTGATGGGAACAATAGTAATCCCAAAAAACATCCTACATTGCGCATAAATAGTAACATAATGGCTGAACAATATGATGATTTTGTTATTGTAATTGAAAACATGTGGAATTCTTGTGAGGAGTTTTTGACACCAGAACAGATAAAAGAAAAAATTAAAAATATGTAAAATTAATTTTTAATATGAAGGAAAAGTAAAGGATGTTTCTTCAAGCCGAGGCAGACATGGAACTTACGCATGGATATATTGATGATTGGAATTTTGAAAGTAACTCAGAGGAATTGTTTGTAGACAAGCTGAAGTTATTGAATTGCTTTGCAAGAAATATCACTTAGATGCAGTGAAGATATATGAGAAATTCGAGTCCAGTAAAGTAACAGGCAAATGGGATTATCAACTGCTACATAATGACAAGGACGGGAATTTCTTTGTTGAAAACGGTGTGTTTCGTGTCGTGAGTTATGTTGGTGGGAATAGAATAAGTGAGACATGATATGAAGGATTTGAGCACTTTTTATCTTGAAAAACAAAAAAAGGATTTTGAAAAAATATCACACCAATTACTTTTTCTATAGGGATTCGTAAACTACTACATCCGTTATTGTTACTGTTTATTAAATTGGACAGATTTTTTTGCATGAGATTTGTGAGGTAATTGGTGATAAAAACAGTAATAAGATGAATGTTATTTTTGCTTGTATGCATATTGGTGGAAATGATGTACAGCGCGTTTTTGAGGCGATAGAAAGCCATGCATATTTATTTTTAGGAGATTACGGTGAATTCTACAGGAGGTACTCGGGATGGTATTGTATCTAAACGGCGCAGTATACCTCAAAACACGGGATAAGAATGACCGTAAAATAGCAACAGCTACCACAATTGAAGTGCTCAGAAAGGGTGGTAACTTATGCATATATCTGGATGGAGCATGGAATATCGAACCAAGTAATCCGATTATGCAACTTTTTCAGGGAATAGTACGAATGGCACAAAAGATAGGATGTGAAATCGTGCCAGTTTCGATAGAGGTCTACGACAATCGTTACATTGTAAATATTGGGAACAATCTGAACTAGATAAAGATGAAAGAGCCTTAACTGAGGAACTCAGTGATATATTGACATTTCTTAAGTGGGAAATATATGAAACTCAGGGCGTAGTTTCACGAAACAGTGTCAAATCTTTAAGTGACGAAGAATTTGCTATGAGTGTTATAAAATGGGTCGATTGGGGGTATTCTTTGGAGGATGTGTACGAAACAAGATACCATATTACATCACGAGAAGGAGATTAACTTGACAAAATTTAGCATGGAGGAAAACGCTTTGACAGACAGGATATTCTTATGTAGATAGACCGTGGCTGAAATATTATTCGGAGAAGACAATCGATACTTAACTGGACGAATGTGCATTATATGAGTACCTAATTAAAAACAATAAAGACTATCCCAAAGATTTTGCAATTAATTATTTAGGACGGAAATATACATACGAGGATACTATTATTAGGGCTGTTCTTGAAAAACTATTTCTGCAGAAAAATGATCATTTTCTGTAAGAAGGATTGATAAAAAGGGGGTCAAAGTATTACTATTATATAAAAAGATACATTAATGAAAAAATATGTAATTAACATTAACGAATATTAGTGATAATGCAACGAATGTTTGTAAGTATAAATACTAAAAAAAATGTAAAATTAGGAATAATTATTATTTTAATATGCACTATTTTTACATTGATTATTTTTCTTAATCTGAGAAAAGAAAAGACAGAGGATGTGAGGGAGGAATTCGATAAAGAGAGCGAAAAGGCTTGTTCTCCTTGGGAGGAAAATATTATTTATCCCGCTGTTTCTGTTAATGGTATTTGTTATAAATTAGAACGAGATAGATTTGATGTAGTTCTTATGACATTAGATAAAAACAGCACACAATTTAGGGTTTCAACACCTGATGATAAAAATTATGTTTTGTTATTGGAAACACTAAGTTATTATGGAAAATTAAAAAGATCATGGAGAAAAATCCCCTTGTCTGACAGGGAATTTGTTTCTGCGTTTAAAGCACAAGGTTTAATATATACCGATCCAAATGACGAAGAACATATTTATTTGATACTCACTACAGATTGGCTTGATGATGCCATAGTTGCTTTTAAAAAATGTGAGGACAATTAAAAATCTTACTTTATTTGAAAGGAGATAAATTTTTATGAAGAAGAGAGTAATATTGTTTGCTTTAATCTGCCTGATGTTTTTTTCTTTTTCGATTACTGTTTACGCAGAATCAGATGAAGACAAAGAAATTATTAGTTCTGAAGAAGAAGAAAAGATAATAGATGTTTTAAAATATGTTGAATCTGATGCTAAATCATTTGGATTATCAGGGATAGATTTTAATAATCTACAAATATCAGATGCAATTCCGTTGTATGAGTATAAATCTCAAGAATTTTTTAAGATCGGGGAAACTTATCCCATAATTAGTGATGGTCACATCGTCGCATTAGCAACTAAATGCTGTGAAGATAAATATAGCTTGGAAACGGCATTAGCACAAAAGATTGATCTTCTTGGATATAAAAATATAGCAATAATATGTGATTCTGAATCAGAATATATATACGATGGATCAACAATTACCGAAGTAATGAAATTGGGAATAATTGTTGAAGACAGAGATTCAATTAGTGATTCATCATTGATGGATTATTCTGGAATATCTCTTACAAATATAGAAACTGTTGAGTATCTTAATTATTCAGAATATCAATCGGAAATAACGAGGCAAAATTATTATTATTGCAATGTGTCATACGTAACACAAAATCCATATAATAATTTGTGTTGGGCTGCTACAACCGCATGCATAAAAAATTATTTAAGCGGTACAACCTTAAATGCAGCAGCAGTATCAATGGCATATTTCAATGTTTCCACTGTGATGAATATAAAAGTGCCGTCGTCTGATGTGGCTAACTTTATGCAAAATACATATGGGTTGAGTTATACATATAATAATTATAGACCTTCTGATAATGCGATTTTAAATAATATAACAGGAGGATATCCTATCTATGGTAGTTTTTCTTGGACGACTTCATCGTCAAGTGGATATCATGCATGCACAATTTATGGTGTAAATCCAATTTCAGGATATATATCTGTAATGAACCCATCACAAGGAGCAATGGTTGCTGCAACGAACGGAACAACATATGTATTTACAGTAGGGGGTACTTCGTATTCATTAGCTAGGGGAATATGTCATTCTTGGTAGTTGAACTAAAAAAATAATACAAATGTGTAAAAGGGGAGATTTGTACTAGTTAAGAAAATGAAATATCCTTTAATTTTTTAACTGATATTTAGGAAAAGTTAATTCAGAGGTGTTTCATAGCTCATTTAAAATTGAAAATCTCCAATATGATGCAATTATCGATTTGAAAACTAATAAAATCAAAGAGTATATTGGGGTCATTCTCGATTATAATAAACATCTATAAATATGGAAAGAAAAAATATAGCCTTTAATAAAAATTTATTAAGTAAATTACTGATCCTCAAGGTATACGAATGACTGTGGTACATGATAAATGCCATAATCTTCAAGTGATTTGGGTTCACCATAGGCAAGAACTTTCTTTAATTTATAAGCAACCGCAAAATGGCGACCGTTATAGTATTCGCGAAAGAACTTGCGTGAGATGCCCGCACCATGCTTTGTTAGTTCCCATACGGTAGATGGAGCACCGGATATAATCTCTTCAATTTCTGCTTCACCAACAACTTTGCTTTCGGGTGAAGTGGAGTAAAAGATAATCTTAGTTATATCCTCTCTGCATTGTCTAGTACGGAATTCAAATTCTTTAGTACCGTCAATTATGCGTTGAGCATATTCCGGTTTAATCGATAATAACATTGCTGACATTTATGTTGCCCTCCTGAAGTATTTTGTTGAATTGTTGGTGGGAGAGCTTTACAGTCATGGGATGGCTATTACCCCAACAGTCATTATTCTTTAGCCATATCCAGTTAATATTGTTTCCGCCTCCAAAGAATCCATAGTAAACCAATTCAATGATAACGAGATTCTTATCATTATTATATCGCATTTCCAATTCGAGAGGTTGATAGACAGACTTATTTCTAATAATTTTAAGATACTCATCATAGGACATTATATATTTACCGTTTTCTTTCACGGTGTGAATAGCTTTAACCATGCAAAAAGTGGTGATGCAGGAGTTATATCCTGTGCTACCTGCACCATTATATTTTCTGTATATAAAAACAGGATCCCCGGCTTTGAAGCCTAGTGGAGATATAGGAGAACCTAGATATATTTTAGAAAGACCATTGCTCACATCGAGGATGACTTTTGGGAGACTATTTCTTTTTAATTCCGAATAGGGGAAAAGCGTGTCATGGAAATAGTCGTTTACAACCAGATAACCCGATTCATCAAAGTCGGGATTGATGAATGGAAAAGATTTATATGGATCGGAGTAGTCAATGTTGCGTCTGTTCTTTATGTAAACACTCTCACCATCACGATGACCGGCCAAGATGAATCCGAACTTTTTAAGTTGACCAATCAAATCTTGATGAGAATCATATACTGTTAAATAAACCTCTTCATATCCGTAGTCTTGCCATTTCCACAAAACAAGTCCAAGAGCACCTTCACCAAGACGTTGACCACGGAAACGAGGCGCAATTAAAAAAGTGCAGATTTTGAGACGTTGTATAGAAGGAAGTGTTAGTTCGTCTAGTTCTATTTTTTCTGATTCTGGCTTTATTGCAATGAAAGCCCCCAAACCACTATCATCATCAAAAACCAAGGCTGTTCTGCCTTCCTTTGCTTTGTTTTTGAACCAAGTATTAAATTCGGTAGTTTTATCAGAGCCTTGATAGTCAGACTTCAGTGATTCAAAAAATGGATCCGATAAATCAATATCAGAAAACTTACGCAGGGAGAAAATTCCAGCCATGTAATCTGCTCCTTTCTACAATAATTTTATAAATGAGATAGCCATTTCAAGATCCTTGGCACCTTTGGAAATAAAAATCTTTGCGTCAATATCCTTTGCTATTTCGAGTGCATAAGCTATTTCTTTGTTCTGAAAATCTTCAATTTCGTGAATCGAGATATTCATGCCATCGCGTTCTTTTCTACGACAGGAGATGATGTTCGGGTCCTCCGTCAGTAGAATTATTGCTTCCGGTCTCAATGATGTAAAAGTGTCTGACGGTATGCGTGTTATGACGCCTTTTTCGTTTAAGAGGCAGAAATGACCATCAAGGATAAAGTTGCCTTCTGATTGACGCAATTCCTGAACCGCATCTATCAGATATTGCTGGTTGTCGTCAATATCCGGGATCAATTTGTCGTTAGAGAACCGAGATTTCTTTTTTTCAGAAATCAGCGTACTAGCTGAGTATGTGTTTATTGCTATTTTTTGTTTAAGTAAATCACAGAAGTAGGTCTTTCCTACACCGTGGACTCCACTAATAAATATCATGTTAACCACTCACTAATATTTTAATTAAGAAATAAAATTCTTTTATTATGATATCAGAATTATGTAATTTTTAAACAATAATATAAAAACATATAAAAATCATATAACATTTTTTTATATAAAACATGGTTGATTTGGTTTCTCATAAGGTTGGACCAAATTAATTTTTATAAAGATATGGTGTTAAATATTTAGATTATCTTGTAATAATCGCTTAACACAATCTTGATCGAGTAAATCAACTGATGAATCTGTTACCTCTAAAATATAGTCAAACATATTGGCATGACATAGTTCTTCATCAACTAAAGATTCTCTTAAGATTAAATCTCGACCGGAATAAATTGTTTTTAAAGTATCATAAATTTTATTTCTATCATGAGGCATTAAAAAAATAGTTATAATTTCACGAGGATATTTGCTCTTTATTCTTAAAGTCATACGAGATAGTCCATGGGTTATATAATTATTATCTTTATGAAAAAAAGCACTATAGCCATAGTAGTTATCCAGGCAATAATCCCAATCACCGATTTGACCATTTAAAATTTGGTTTTTAAATTCTGTTTTTGATAAAAAGAAATAATCTTTTCCATGGATTTCTTCGGGTCTAATTGAACGAGTGGTATAGGGAATAATATAATGATAGTCAAATTGTTTACAAATTTGATATATAAACGGATTTTTCCCAATTGTAGATGGACCTGAAATAATAATCATAAAATATCTCCCCCCAAAAAAATAATTACAATAAATCAAAAAGTGTTAATTCTCTGTGAAAGGTCTCATTTGATAATTCTTTTATCATTTGAACAATTCCTTTACGCATATAATCATATTTAGCATATTCATACATATCCATTTCAGCTAGTGTTTTAGTAGCGCCGTCTGGGATGAAAATTTTATGAAAGAAATAAGGATATGTTCCGTATGTAGGAACTATACTTATGTTAGGGATTTCATAAGCGATTGTCCCTGTTATTTCACCTCGTCCATAATAATAAGTATTAGATTTGACATATGCCCCTGTTTGAGAAACGAATTTTGCCTTACGTTTGTTGGTATTCCCCATAATATCTAAAAACCCATTTAAACCCATTTGCCTTAACCATCGTTTCGTATCAAGACCGGGTAATTCCCAATTATCACCATTTCTATTAAAGTATTCTACAAAGAGCATGGTATCTTCAATTACATAAGGAACATTTGTAATAAAACGAGAAATTGTTTTAAGAGGTAAACTTACTAATTTTTTTTCCTCTTCTTTTTCAGGTTTTTCAATTTGAGGTTCTGTTAATTCTATTGGAGGTGTTACAAAAGAAACATCAATATTGTAATTGTTAAAAATAAATTTGACGATTTGCTTCTTTTTTTCATTGGTTGAAGAAAAATATATTATTGGTAAAACAATATTAGAATTTCGCTCATCAGTTGTGAAATTTACATGAGGATGATATAAATTATACTTAGAAGAAGAATTCAGTAGTTCATTCAGGCTAGATACATATGACATTCTTTCTAGAAGAAATAATATATCAATTTTATCGTCATATTTAATATTATAAGCTTTAATAAATCCTAATTTTTTATAAAAATCTATGACATATTGATTCTTAGTAGAATCGTTTGTTTGAACGGTAATATTAAGCAACCAGGGAATATTTGAAAACATCTCTTTAAAAAAGAAAGCCAATGTAGATGTTCCTATTCCGATATTCTGATATTCGGGAACAATTGCAAATTTATGAATATAAAGGGAATCAAAAATATGTTTTTCATCAGAAATTCTAAAATACGCGATTAATACCCCGATTATGACATTATTTTCATTTTTGATTACATAACAGAAATTCCACTTGTTGCCGTAAAAATCAGAAGATTGATCTAATAATTCAATTTTAGACCAATTTATATGAGGAATAATGTTTATTATATTTAGAATTGCATTGCAATTTTTTTCTGCAAAAGTTTTAGATAATTTATGAACAGATATTATTTGTCCAGTTTTTGATTTGAATTTATAACACATTAATTTATGCTCCTAATAATCGTGTATGAAAAATCTATTTCGCAATCCTCCGGAAGCGTTGTTGCTAAATAGTATGAAAAAATAATAGTGCATACATCTTCCGTATCGCTGCTGAGTATCTTGTAATGAACATCATTATTGTCTAATAAAATTGTTATAATTTCAGATTTTTTGCAAGACACTTCAATTGTCTTTTCCCCATAGAATTGCCCTGCTTCAATAATAATTTCGCTTGCACTTTTATTTGTAAAATCTTTAATTTGATCAACGATACTAAAATAACGATCAAATTTTAATTTATATGAATATATAGCTAAAAACAAAACTATAATATTGCCAGCAATTGAAATAATAGGTAATGATTTTTTAAAAATACAAATAATACTAATAAGGGTTTCTTTAAACTTCAATTTCTTGTCAACACATGTGGATTGTTTTTTTATAGGGAAAGGGTCTCTATCACTTTCGTATAATTCTTTCCATGTTTGACCATAAAAAACACTTTTTGTGGCAAAATTCTCTTTGAATGAAGGAGACTTTACTTCATTTATCCTAAAGAAAAAACATTGAGCAATTGATTCTAATGTATTTATTTTAAAAATCTGATTTGAAAAATTAGTAAGGTGCAGTCTTAAAAGACCATGATAATAAGGATCAATATATGCAGGTGTAACAACAATACCAACATCAGACATAGATACACGAGGAATTATTAGGCATGAGTATTTTCCATTCAATTTAATCTTTTCATTTGTTAATATAGTAATTGATTCAACGGGATTAATATAATATGTATTACCAGATTTGCTTAAATCAAAACAATTTGGGTGGGATTTAAATCTGTATTTGTGTGGTACATGTTTGGAATTCAGTTTTTTAATAATCGGTCCCATAGTTAGTTTTAATCTATCGGAATATATATTATTTGATAGTGAAGTGGATATAATACTTTTTTCTTCATGTAATTTGCATATATTATTATCGTTTAATTCAAAAGATATAGTAATCTCAATTTCCTTTTTTTTAATAGCATCTATTATTTCATCGTTATTTAGCATAAAGAATTTAAGCTCTCTACTTTCTTTTATTGATATTTAACAAAATTCCTTATAAATAAAGCATTTGTTAAACTGTTTACAAGTTACTTATATCTTCCAAAGTAGTGTTATCTGGATATGAAGTAGCTTCTATGAGCCCTTTTCAGATGAATAATGGTACACAAAGAAGAACGTCGTCGTTTTCCTTTATGAAGGC
>JAEEGL015911857.1_pt1 | contig 15677 bp, 12 predicted proteins | sample 9134231 | NCBI WGS metagenome assembly JAEEGL01 (sample SAMN16246548, study PRJNA631951) | gut metagenome | biome: gut microbiome; feature: rumen; material: fiber-attached | host: Bos | place: Iran: Karaj | collected 2018-10
AGATGTTCTTGGCCTCTTCGGCAGCGTGGGTGCGGAAGTCAACCATGGTGGGCAGGGGGTTCATGTAGGTGCGGTCGGTGATTTTGCCGAGGATGTCTTTGCGGACGATGTAGAAGGTGACACCGGCAGGACCGACGTTCTTCTGGGCACCACCGTAGATGAGGCCGTACTTCTTGATGTCGACGGGGCGGCTCATAATGTCGGAGCTCATATCGGCAACAAGCATAACGTTGTTGATCTCGTTGGCGGCGAAGTCCTTGCGGATCTCGGTACCATAGATGGTGTTGTTGGTAGTGATGTGGAAGTAGTCAGCGTCAGCGGGGACAGTCCAACCCTTCGGGATATAGCTGTAAGTCTTGTCTTCGCTGGAGGCAACGATCACGGTCTCGCCGAAGTTCTTGGCCTCTTTGGCGGCCTTCTTAGCCCAAACGCCGGTCTGCAGGTAAGCAGCCTTCTTGTTGAGCAGGTTGGCGGGAACATCCATAAAACCAGTGCTGGCACCACCACCAAGGAAAAGAATTTCGTATTCAGCAGGGATGTTCAGAAGGTCACGCCAGAGCTGACGAGTCTCTTCCATTGTACGCTCCCAACCAGGAGTACGATGCGAAATTTCGAGCAGACCGATACCGGTGTTGTCAAAGTCGCGGATAGCGTTGATGGTCGATTCGATTGCCTCTTTGGGCAGTACGCAAGGACCTGCATTGAAATTATAAGCTGTTTTCATCTTTGATTTTTTGTTTAAAAAGTTTATTTTTAATAAATTATTCAAATCACACCTTAATGTAAGGGAATACAAAGTTACGCTTTTTTTTTATTATATAAAGAAAAACATATATAAATATTTATGAACAATCCTGACGATTTCATTTTTTTCAATCATTGTTGGTTGCGCTGGAATTATTGTCAAAGATATTCCAAGAAATATGTTCAGCAAAAAAAATATCCAGGATGATGTTTTTTTTATAAACAAACATTGTTGATACAGCTACCCAGAAATGCGAAAACAATGATAATCTGAGCACTACTTAACTGAGATAAAAACAGGAATACAGACAATCAAAAAGTTACGACATCGTCCTATATATCAACTTATTGCAGCACCTTATTACAGTATCAATTTATAAGACAAGCTTTTAAAAATTTTAACAAAAATTGTGCAAAAAGATAGTGTTTTTTTCGCAAAAAAATTTTTTGGTTTAAAATAAAGTCGTATATTTATGGGCGTAAAAAAAGCTAATGGATATTTAATTTATTGTCAAATAATATATTTTGGAGACACTACATTTTTTAGGGCAAAGAGTATCAAATTGGTTTAATAAAAAAAACAAAAACATGCAAATTTTTTTTGCAATTTGTGAGAAAAAAAAAAGTGTGAAATTTGCAAAACAGAAAAAGATAATGGGTTTTTAGGTAAATCCAATAAAATCACTGCGAAAAATACATCAAATGATGCAAAATTATAAAACCGTTTGGGCGAACTGCCTGAAAATAATAAAAGAAAACCTGGGTCCGGAAAACGACCAAGTGTTCAGAACGTGGTTCGAGCCGATTGTACCAATACAGCTGGAAAACAACGTACTGACAATCAGAGTTCCGAGTCAGTTCTTCTATGAATGGCTCGAAGAGCATTTCATCGACCTGCTGAAAAGAACCATCAGGTTGCAATTGGGTCCCAACGGTATGCTAAAATACAGCATACTGATGGACACAAGTATTGCCGGCTCGCCGATAACAACAAGCCTGCCGTCGTCGGGAAGACAGGCCACGCACAACAAGCCAAAGGATGTGCCTATGATGTTCGACGGCGACGACACAAACCGCGACATACCCACCAACCCATTCGTCATTGTCGGCATACAGAAGCAGAAGATTCCTTCGCAGCTTAATGGCAACTACACCCTCGAGAATTTTGTCGAGGGCGACTGCAACAGTCTGGCACGTGCCGCCGGATATGCCGTAGCCGAAAATCCCGGAAGAACTTCTTTCAACCCGCTGCTTTTGCACGGTGGTGTAGGACTCGGCAAGACCCACCTTGCACACGCCATCGGTATCAAGGCTAAGGAGTTGCACCCCGACGACACAGTGCTCTATGTCACCTCCGAGCAGTTCCTGCAGCAATACGTCGAAGCTGTCCGAAATAAAAACACAAACGACTTCGTCCATTTCTATGAAATGGTTGACTTCCTGATACTCGACGACATACAGTTCTGGGCTACCAAAGGAACTCACACTCAGGAAGCATTCTTCCACATTTTCAATTATCTGCACCAGCGCAACAAACAGATTGTCATCACCAGCGACAAAGCCCCGTCTGAACTGGGCACCCTGGAGCCTCGACTGCTGTCGCGCCTAAAATGGGGTCTAGCCGCCGACCTTGGCACTCCAGATGTAGAGACACGCATTGCCATTCTCAACCAGAAACTGGCCAACGACGGTATAGAAATGCCCAAAGATGTTATAGAATATATTGCATATAATATTAATACCAACGTGCGCGAGCTAGAAGGTGCCTTGGTGTCGCTTATAGCGCAATCATCGCTTAATCACAGGGAGATAACTATCGACTTGGCAAAACAAATGATTGACAAGTTTGTGAAAAGCACCACACGAGAAATCACCATCGACTATATCCAGAAAGTTGTATGCGACTATTTCAAACTGCCGATGGACAGCATCCAGTCGCCGACAAGGAAACGCGAAATCGTTCAGGCTCGCCAACTAACAATGTATTTTGCAAAGAAAATGACCAAGTCGTCATTGGCAATCATCGGTTTGCAATGCGGCAATAAGGACCACGCAACAGTGCTGCACGCCTGTAAAACTGTTGCCAACCTCAACGAGACGGACAAGCAGTTCCACTTCTGGGTCGACGAACTTGAGAAGAAATTCAAGGAATAAAAAAGACTGATGAAAACAGCTTTCAAACCCGGGAATATGATTTACCCACTGCCAGCCGTAATGGTTTCGTGCGGCGACAGCGAGGAAAACTACAACATCATCACCATAGCTTGGACGGGCACTATTTGCAGTGACCCGCCCTTGTGCTATATATCGGTCAGGAAAGAGCGCCATTCTCACAGCATCATATCTCGTACCGGCGAGTTTGTAATAAACTTGACAACTGAAGCTCTGGCGCGCGCCACAGACTGGTGCGGTGTAAAAAGCGGACGGGATGTAAATAAATTCAAGGAACTACACCTTACGCCAGAGCAGGGTCAGATAGTCAAAGCACCACTGATAGCCGAATCACCGCTGAATATCGAATGCCAAGTGACAGAAATAAAAGAACTCGGCAGCCACGATATGTTTATGGCACGTGTTGTGGCAATAGATGCCGAGGAAAGGCTGATTGACAAATCGACAGGTGCTTTTCAACTCAACCACTGCTCTCCCCTCGCCTATTCGCACGGCAAATACTACGGACTTGGCGAGAAATTAGGCGGTTTCGGTTTTTCAGTAAAAAAGAAACGATAAAATATTTTTGATATTTTATCGTTTTTCCATTATAATAAAACACCAATAAACATCTTTCAAAAATGAAAATAACCTGCGTAGAACCACTGGGAATAAGTGAAAAGCGCTTTATCGAACTACAAAACAATTTCGCCGCCAAAGGACATACATTCAACTTTTTTACTGATCGTCGAGAAGATGAGGAAACCCTCGTCGACCGTATGAAAGACAGCGACATTGTCATCATTTCAAATATCAAACTGCCAGCTTCAGCGCTACAGCAATGCCCAAAGTTGAAATACCTCAGTGTAGCATTCACAGGCTTGGACCACATTGATCTGGCATACTGCAGCCAGCACAACATTGCAGTGCAGAATGCCGCAGGATACTCTACCACGGCTGTAAGCGAACTGGCAGTGGAACTGATGCTCGACGTGCTGCGTAAAGTCACCGAACTAGACGGTACCATTCGTCAGGGTGGCAGCCGAGGTGCTTTCCTTGGACGAGAGTTGAAAGGCAAGACCGTCGGCATTGTAGGCACCGGCGCCATTGGCATAGCTACAATGCGACTGCTGAAAGCTTTTGGCTGTACCCTGCTGGCATACAGCAGAAGCCAACGCAGCGAATCCATCGAACTAGGGGCTGAATACTGCAATCTCGACACACTGATGCAGCGCAGCGACATCGTAACGCTTCACGTCCCTATGACGGCCGAGACGCACCACCTTATCAGTGCCGAAAAAATTGCACTGATGAAACCGACCGCCATTCTTATCAACACCGCCCGCGGCAATGTTGTCGACATAGAGGCTCTGGCAAAAGCGCTGAAAGAAAACAAGATTGCAGGTGCAGGCATCGACGTATACGAGAAAGAGCCGCCTCTGGCGACAAGCCATCCTCTGCTGAATACCCCCAACTGCGTAGCAGTACCTCATATCGGCTATGCAACACGTGAGGCTTTCGACATCCGTGCCGACATAGTAATTGACCACGTATGGAATTACATAAATAAACAATAGTTTTTCATTTATGAAAAAAATATTAACCCTACTGCTTGTTCTTACGGCAACGGGCCGACTGACAGCACAGCCTGTTGGTTTCGAGAAAGCAAAAAAAATTGCAGAGCACTACATTGCCATCAATGAGCCGCAAATGGCCAATCTCACTGTCAACGATTTGCCCCAAACGGTTTATACCGATGATTATTGTACACCCATTATGTACGTGTTCAATATCGACGATACGGGTTTTATCATTGCCGGAGCGAATAAATCGTTCTCTCCCATTGTCGGCTATTCATTCAATGGCAGTTTTGACAGCGAGCGCCTGCCCGACAATCTAAAGGCGTGGCTTAATGGATATGTCGAGGATGTGGTTGCAGTGAAGAACAGCCAGACAAAATCGTCCAATATACTGGCTGCACAGAATGAATTCCAGGCCGAATGGAAAGCCCTTGAGAACAGCGACGCATCATATTATGCAGCCAAAGGCGGTAAAGCTGTCGAAGCACTTGTCGAGACACGTTGGGATCAAGGTGCAGGATACAACAACTATTGCCCCGAATATAATGGGGGCCATAGCGTTACCGGATGCGTAGCTACTGCTATGGCTCAGATTATCCGCTACCATCGCTATCCCAATGTCGGCTATCACCATAGTTCCTATTACCATCCAGTTTATGGCAATTTGCAGGCCGATTTCGATTCGACATTCTACGACTACACTAAGATGCCCGTCAGCGTCAACGCCTATTCCAACTCGGCATACCAACACGCGGTGTCACAGTTGTGTTATCATTGCGGCATAGCAGTAAAAATGAACTATCAAAACCCGTCCCACACAAGCGGCAGTGGTGCCCACAGCGAAAATGTACCCGAGGCAATAAAACATTTCGGGTATCTCGACAGTTATTACAAAGCCAAAACACCAGATTCCGATTTATGGGACTCTCTGTTGCGACACGACCTTGACTTAAACCGCCCCGTTTACTACAGTGGAAGCGACAACGAGGGAGGACACGCCTTCGTTTGCGACGGCTATCGCAATAACAATAAATACCACTTCAACTTTGGCTGGAGCGGCTACGGCGACGGCTTTTATTCGCTGACATCTGTCAACGGTTACTCTTCGTCGCAAGCAGCCGTCTTCAACATATATCCCTGCAATATGGGACCGATGCAAGACACGCTATATATCGCTGCCGACGGCACTGGTACTGGTTCAGGATGGAATTCCGCCCATTCAAACCTTAACAATGCAATGAAAATATGCGGTATGTACAAACGAGGCCAAATATGGGTCAAGCAAGGCACTTACCTCGGTAACACCGAATCCGAATATGCTTTTACAATTCCCAACGGAGTGGCTGTCTACGGTGGTTTTGCAGGAAACGAGACAAGTCTCGGCGAACGCAATCTGCAAGAAAACATAACCATTTTGAGCGGTGACGGCAAACGCGGAGTGCTATACTCACCAACCAACACCATTGACAGCCGCATCTATGACCTTACCTTTGCCAACGGTTTGGCAGAAAATGGTTCGGCCGCTTATATTGCCAACGCCATTCGCGTGGAACGCTGCGTTTTCGCCAACAGCCAGGCAACAGGCGACAACGGTGCAGCTGTATATAGCAACCAAGGCAACTTATACTGCTGCATCTTCGAAAACAACATCGGCGGAGCAGCAGACTTGAACAACTGTTCATTGAAAAACAGTCTTGTTGCACACACTGACGGCTATGGAATACGCTCCCAGAACTCAACAATCGATGGATGTGACATCGTATGCAACAGCGGAACAGGAATCGTAAACCTTAGTGGCACAAAAATACGCAACTGCATCCTTTGGCACAACGACAGCTCTCTGGCAGACAACAATATAAGTCGTATAACATTCTCTGCCATCGAAGGCTTTGAAGGAGTCGACAGCAACAGCAACATCGGGCTCTCACACCTCAACCGCCCCAACGAAGGCATAGGACCCTTCTTCGTCGCCCCCGACACCACAATAGGACCTGCCAACACTCTGGGCGACTGGCGACTCAGCAATCTCTCTCCGTTGGTCAACGCCGGCGATACCAACCGTAGTGGTTCATACACTCACGACCTGGCCGACGGCAACCGTTTCCGCAGCGGCCGCGTCGACATAGGATGCTATGAACAAGACCCATACGTCGGAATGGAGACACCTGCCGAGACCCAACCATTCTGCATATATCCTAATCCTGCAAATAATTTCATCAGCATTGAATCCACACCAGGCAATGTCGACATATATGATGCAATGGGTCGCCGTGTAATGCAGACCTTGACCAATGGCAAAATCAGCATCGACATCAGCCACTTGTCAAATGGCATCTATTTGATTCGTACAAACGATGCCACACGCAAGTTTATCAAAAAATAATTGAATGTTTATAAAATAAATAAGCCGACACATATGTGTCGGCTTATTTATTACATTATAAATGTTTTATTTCACTGGGTGGTCGGCGTGGAACTTCTCAAGACGCTCTTTGAGGTCGGGGAACTGGTCACGCTGAACGAGGGCCACGCAAGCACGGATACCCTGCTTGTGGCTACCGGTGATATCGAGGGCTATCGCACTGATACCGTAGCGGATAAGCTCGTTGAGCAGGTCAACACCTTCGAAACCAGGATAGCAGAAAGTGAAATAGAAACCGTCACCGATGTCTTCGCCCATATCCTTGTCGTAGACGATATAGAAACCATTCTCAGTGAAGAGTTTCTTCATCACCTCAGCTTTCTCACCGTATTCCTTTATGTCTTTCACAAAGTTGAACGTGCCGTCGTTGGCACCTTTCAGCATAGCAGCCATAGCATACTGAACACTGTGAGCCGTACCCGAACTGAGGCAATACAAAGTACCGAAAATCAAGGCGCGGCCCAGCTGCGTCTGGCTGTAGTAGCGAGCCAGGTCAGGGCATTCCATATTGAACAGCTTGGGGCTGCAAATCATCATAGCGATGCGCTCGCCGGCATAGCTGAACGACTTGGAACCCGAAATCATCAGCACATAGCGGTCGGTATACTTAGCCACGGTAGGCTGGAACGGAGCCTTACCAGGTACACTGTAGTCCTTGCGGAAGTCCATCAGGAAATAGGCGTCGTCCTCAAGAACAACAACACCATACTTGTTGGCCATCTCGCCGATAATCTTCAATTCGTGCTCGGTGAAGCAGAACCAAGCCGGATTGTTGGGACTGCTGTAAATCAAGCAAGCAACATCGCCGTCTTTAAGTTCTTCTTCAAGTTTGTCGCGCAACTTGTCGCCACGGTATTCATAAACGTCGAAGGTCTTCATCGGGATGCCCAGCACACGGCACTGCTGTTTCTGCACGGGAAAACCGGGGTCGATAAACAGGACCTTGGTCTTTTTTGCATCGTAGCGAGTCAGCGTCAGGAAGCTTGCAAAACCAGCCTGCATCGAACCAACGGTAGGCACGCAGCAGTCGGGAGTAACGTCGATGTCAAGGAAATTCTTGACGAAACGGGCAGCCTCCTTCTTGAAATCAGCGGTACCGTAAATTTCGGGATAGATGCTTGCCACACCGCTGCGAAGAGCCTCGATCTGAGCCTCGACGCCAACCTTGGGAGCCGGCAGACCAGGGATGCCCATCTCCATTTTCACAAAGCGGACTCCAGTCTCAGCCTCGACATCCTGGATCATCTTGCGCATCTCGCGGATGCTGGCTTTGCCGGGGTTCTGAATCTTGTTGGCCGAAGCAATGCGGTCAATCGTTTCTTTCTGTATAGGTATTTGAGTCATAATATTTTATTGTTGATGTATTAAAGTATAAATTCAATTAAAATATAGTCAATTCGACAGTATGTCGCAAGACATCATTTCACATTCCAGTCTTTTAATTTAGGTATTTTTATCGGGCTAACGTCCTTGATTATGTCATACAGCTCCTTTTGTTCGTCGGCTGGTGCAGGAGTGAAAATCTGCACAATCTCATCGATGTTAACATCAAGAAACTGATTGACAGACAAAAGATTGGAACGTTTCTTATGCACTTGCTGCAGGTATTTCATAGCCTGTATGATGTTACGTCGAGCCGTAGGCTGATCCTTGGTCATCATATCGAGGCCGAGACGGTAGTAGTAATAATATACACTATGCAACGCCTCGTAGGCCGAATTGGTGTGGTTTTCCATAAACCAGTAGCGCGACTTCTGGCTGTCACTGGCTTTCCAGCCCTTGTAGGCCGACGTACCGGCCGACATAGCAATGGTCGAAGCCATATCGAAAAACGGCTGGCCACCATTGGGACCGTACGAGTCGAAATAAAGGCCAAGCATTATATAGCAATAGAACGCCAGCGTCGACGACAGGTTGTCGTAGAAGGTGTTGGGGTCAAACTCAAGAGGCTGACTCTCGTTGAACGAAAACAATAGGTCGTTGGCACCCTCCATATAGTTGAAAATGCCCGAAGTATAATTAGAATTGTAAATGGGACGACGCAGTTGCACCGAAATCTGACCGCCGAAGTCAGTAGCCGAAGTGCGCTGCGAAAGGATGATGTTTATGGAGCAGTCAAGACGTTCAACTTGTTCAAATTCAAGGTTTGTCCAATGACGTCCGTTGATAAAATCCTCTATGGCACGCTTCATCGTCTCGAAGATTTTCACATCACCGGTTTCGTATTGCTGTGTGGTGCTTTGGAGCTTCTGATAATTGACAGTAACCCCACAACGGAACTCCTGTGCAGAAGCCGTTGTGAAGAAAACACTCAATATCAACAACATCGAAAGTTTCTTCAGCATTTCAAACCATTATTTCGTTTTGCAAAGTTACGATTATTTTTTAAATAAACGCCCGACAACTTAAAAATATTATTGTATGCTCCAAATCTTTTGGCAGCAAGAAGAATAATCGCATTTTGAAGCCTTTAAAACCCAAAATACAATACATTGATAATCAATGCATCCAGACAGAGTATGTATCATATGGTTTCAAAAGAGACAAACAAGTGCCAAAATGTTGTTTTCAGTATACCTTCCCTGGCCGTTGTACAGTATATGTACAGTATATGTACAGTATTTGTACGCTTCGTAAGCGTACAAATACTGTACATATACTGTACATATACTGTACAACGGCCAGGGATGATTCTGCAAAGCACTGATTTTCAATACGCATTTTTTGAGGCATTTTTTAGTGTCAAGCTAAAACAGAACTATGTATTGACTTAACGCCGTCAAAAGCACATAACACATTATATTTCAAATTTTTAGACATATAATTATTTTTTTTCACAAAATGTTGAAAACTATTGATGCCAAAACACCATTCAACCGAAGTTTTTTTCGTAATTTTGCAAACTAAAACAAAACAGACAAAGACACAATGAGTGAAGAGTTAACCAACACGAAACAAGAGAATTACAGCGCAAATAACATCACCGTGCTCGAAGGCCTCGAGGCCGTGAGAATGCGTCCCGCAATGTATATCGGCGACGTCAACTTCCGCGGTATGCACCACCTGGTATACGAGGTGGTCGACAACTCGATCGACGAGGCTCTGGCCGGATACTGCACCAAAATCAACGTTACGATCGAGGAGGACAACTCCATCACCGTCGAAGACAACGGTCGAGGCATTCCTGTGGATATGCACGAGAAAGAGCACCGCTCGGCCCTCGAGGTGGTTATGACCGTGTTGCACGCCGGCGGCAAGTTCGACAAAGGCAGCTACAAGGTCAGCGGCGGTTTGCACGGCGTGGGCGTCAGCTGCGTCAACGCACTGAGCGACAGTATGACTGCCGAGGTATACCGCGACGGCAAGGTGTATCGTCAGGAGTACAGCCGCGGTTTGCCGCTTTACCCAGTCAAAGAGGTGGGCACCACTGACAAACGTGGCACAATGATTCATTTCCACCCCGATCCGAAGATTTTCACCGTTTCGGAGTACGACTTCCCGACCCTTGAAAACCGTCTGCGCGAGCTGGCATACCTCAACAAAGGCATAGAGCTCAACATCGAGGACAAACGCAACCGCGACGAGAAGGGCGAAACCCAGAAAGTGAGATTCTTCTCAGAAAAAGGACTTCAAGACTTCATTAAATATCTCGACGAGAACCGCGAGCCGTTGATGCCCGAATGCATCTACATTGAAGGCGAACGTCAGGGAATACCAATCGAGATAGCTATGCAGTACAACACATCGTTCAGCGAAAACCTACACAGTTATGTCAACAATATAAACACCCACGAGGGCGGCACACACCTGACCGGCTTCCGCAGCGGTCTGACACGCACCCTGAAGGCCTACGCCGACAAGTCGGGTTTGCTGACCAAGGCAAAGGTCGACATCAGCGGCGACGACTTCCGCGAGGGTCTGACCGCCGTCATCAGCGTAAAAGTTGCCGAGCCTCAGTTCGAAGGTCAGACCAAGACCAAGCTTGGCAACACCGAGGTTCGCGGTGCCGTGGACAGCGCAGTGAGCGAGATGCTGGAGAACTACCTTGAGGAACACCCCAACGAGGCCAAGACCATCGTTGAGAAAGTCATCCTTGCCGCCCGCGCCCGTCAGGCAGCCCGCAAGGCCCGTGAGATGGTGCAGCGTGGCACAGTGTTCAGCAGCGGCGGTCTGCCTGGCAAATTGGCCGACTGCCAGGACGGCGACCCGTCGATGTGCGAGATTTTCTTTGTCGAGGGCGACTCGGCAGGCGGAAGCGCCAAACAGGGCCGCGACCGTCGTTTCCAGGCCATCCTGCCTTTGCGAGGCAAGATCCTGAACGTAGAAAAAGCCCTTCAGCACCGCGCTTTCGAGAGTGAGGAAATCCGTAACATCTATACCGCCCTTGGTGTCAAGGTTGGAACCAACGAAGACAGCAAGGCACTGAATATGGAAGGCTTACGCTATCACAAGGTCATCATTATGACCGATGCCGATGTCGATGGCTCGCACATCGACACCCTGATGTTGACCTTCTTCTTCCGCTATATGCCCGAACTCATCGAGAACGGCTACGTCTACCTGGCCACTCCCCCGCTCTATTCAGTCAAGAAAGGTAAGAAAAATGTCTACTGCTGGACCGAGGACGACCGTCTGCGCGCTATCGAAGAACTTGGCGGCGGCAAGGAATCGGCTGTCCACGTACAGCGCTACAAAGGTCTCGGTGAGATGAATCCCGAGCAGCTGTGGGAGACGACAATGGATCCGGAAAACCGCCAGCTGCGCCAGATCACCATCGACAGCGCCGCCAGCGCCGACCGCACCTTCTCGATGCTTATGGGCGACGACGTGCCGCCGCGCCGCGAATTCATCGAGCGCAACGCCACCTACGCCAACATCGACGCCTAACGCCTTGATATGGTAGCACAAGAAATAGAACAACGACTGAGGACCGAATTCGGCATACCGACATCGGTAAGTATGCAATGGGCCATAATCGTTGAAACCAACAACAGCGAAAGCTTCTGGCTCCCCGGTATGATTCTCGACGGCGGAAGGCTGACTTTGGACATCTGCCGACGGACATTCATCACCGAATCGAAAACACTGGGAATCAGCCGCGAAATCAGGCCCGCCGAATGCGAGTCTGGCGAAGACGAGGTGATACTGCGGTCCGACTGGGACAAGGAAGTCCGCCTCTCGCTTCAGGAGTTGGACGACATCTATTACAACAAATATTTCAAATGGGAACTGCTCGAACGAGCCAAAAACGAGAACATAATATAACCCTCAATAACACAACAGTATGGACAAAAGAAATCTTCTCCTCATTAGCAATTCCACTATGCGTGGAGAAGCCTACCTCGGCTGGTGCAAGGATATGATTGCTGACTTCTGCAAACGTCACAACGTTAAGAAAGTGCTCTTTATCCCCTACGCAGGCGTAAGCCTGGCTGAAGGCGGCCTGACCAAGAGCTACGACGCATATGAAAAGAAAGTGGCTGCAGTGTATGCCGAATTTGGAGTAAAGCTTCAATCGGTGCACCACAAAGCACTGCCCATCAATGCAGTGTATGACACAGACTGCGTGGCAGTAGGCGGCGGCAACACCTTCCACCTGGTCAAAGAACTGCAGCGAACAGGTCTGATGCAGGCCATCCGCCAGCGCGCCTTCGACGGTATGCCCTATATGGGTTGGAGCGCCGGCTCAAATGTGGCTGGCCCCACCCTCTGCACCACCAACGATATGCCCATCGTTATGCCGGCCTCGTTCGACTGTATGGGCATCGTGCCGTTCCAGATCAACCCCCACTACACCGATTTCTTCGACCCCAAGCACGGCGGCGAAACACGCGACGACCGCCTGAAGGAGTACATTATGGTCAACCCCACAGCCACCGTTGCCGCTATCCGCGAAGCCACCGCCCTGCTGCTTGAGGACGGCAAGCTCAAACTCATAGGCAAGCCCAACAAGATGAAGGTCTTCAAGACCAAGATGGAAAACACCAAGGAATACGGTCTCCGCAGCAACATCGACTTCCTGCTGAAAGCGTAAGACTCCTGCTCGCTACGCGAGCGAAATCTTGTAAATCTTGTAAATTATATAAGTGCCGGATTGGTCAATCCGGCACTTATTATCACTATAACATATTAAAATTCAAGTATTTTAAAGAATGCCTATCAGATTCATCAGCGACAATGCAATTTTTTACACTTTTACAACGTCACAAAAAACTTTTTGCTATGTCGGTAAAAAAATGTAATTTTGCAATCCAATAAACCAAACAAAAATCAGAACCTATCACTATGAAAACACGAAAATTATTGTTGCTTGTCTTTATTCTGGCAGCAACAAATGTTCAAGCACAAGTATGGACGTGGCCCATAGCAGGGCAAAAGGCGGGTGCCAATATCCTTAGTCGGCCAAACACTCACATAGACAAAGAGCTCAACGTAAGCGACCTGTTTATAGGCGGAAAGGAAGGCGACGCAGTGGTATGCCCAGCAGACGGCATTATAGAAGATATCAGCATTGCATTCATTCCAGAATTATTCTCGGTATACGGTCCAAAATATGACAAAATTGACAATTGGGACAAGGAAATTGCTTCCTTTAAATGCGATTTCAGTTTCTATGACCCTAAATACACCTCTGGTCAGCTGAGAATCGAGTTGGCCGATAGGCGTGTGATTCAACTGAACGGTCTATACGGCAAATACTCCTTCCACAATGGGCAAAAGGTAAAAGCCGGCGACACGCTGGGACTATTAAGCTATTCATACAGAGGAATCAGGAAACCATCGCTCCGTTTTCAGACATTTAACAAAGAAGGGTTTAATATAGATCCGATGGGGCCGTTTGGTCTTAAGAGTACATTCAATCTCGAGCCCGTTGTACGTGAGGATCCGATATCCGTCGAGCATCTGCGCGAAGACCTCACTATCTTCGAGAAAGTATTTGTCGAGCTATACCCATCGCTAAATGAGCGGATGAGCAACGAGGCGTTCCACGACAGTATGGAAGCCCTCCGACAATCTATCACCAAGCCCACACCGCACCATTCTTTAGAGCCTATGGCCCGACTCACATACCTGATTCACGACAGCCATATAGCACCACTACCCGACAACCTTGACAACCAGGTCATAAGGGATATCTACTGGCCAATGCTATACTTCGTTTGGTGCGACGACTCAATCCACGTTTTAAGGGCCGCCAAAGGTTATGAGCAATTTGTTGGCCGGACAGTGAAAAGCGTCGACGGTATGCCCGCACGCGACTATGTGCATCAAGCTGTTAAATATACAGTACGGTACGACCTCAACGTGCAGAGTATGATAGAGGAGCAGCTTATACTAATGCAAAGAGTCATTTCTTTCCTGCACCCCGATGCCAATGCTGACACAAAAATGCACGTCGTCTTCCACGACGGCGAGGAGGCTGACATACCTTTCGCCAAGGTTCCAATACATTATGAGGGTGCTGACGAACAGAGATTCATTGCTTGGAGGAACATCAACCGCAATCCCGACCCTGACAGCGTATACACAGCACTGATGCTGAACGACTCAACGGCATACCTTTCTATCCGTTCCTTTGAGATACCGCCAAAAACTCTCGAAAATATGCTGCAATGGATTGGCAATTGCAGGGCTGACAATATGATTGTCGACGTGCGCAACAACGATGGCGGCGACTCCAAAGCAATGAATAGTCTGTTGGCCTGTTTTGCGCAGAAACCTCTTAACCGCCAGAAAGGAAGCCATCTTTTTGTGAATAAACGCAGCGGATATGAGGGGCTGAAATACTGCGAGAACCTCAGACCAGAAGACACACTTTTCCCCAACTACATACAACTTAAGGGCAAGCCGGGATTCTATTGTTTCGACACCGCTGAAACGACATCCTGCATTATGCCCGACAGCGCCCACCAATACAAGGGCCGCGTCTATGTGCTCACCAACGGCCGCTCGTTGTCGTGTGCCACCATCTTCCCTGCCGTTCTGGTACGCAACCGCCGCGGTGTCAGCGTTGGCCGCGAGACAGGCTCTGCATACCACTTCATCAATGCCTATGAAAGCGCCCATATAATGCTCCCCAACCTGATGCGAGTAATAGCTATACCGATGGTAAAGGTGGTGTTCGACACCACCGTATGCGCCCGCACACCTTGGGGGCGCGGTCTGCTGCCCGACTACGAAGTGCCTATGACCTACAGAGAACTGATTATGGGCGACGACGGCGAGACCGACGTGATGCTCGAATACGCCCTACAACTTATTGCTGATGGCAAATATCTCTGTGCTGCAGACCCCTTTGCAGAGTCCGATGCTCCCAAACATAACAACCATTTGTGGATATGGATTGCCGCTGTTATCGGAGCCATAGCCCTACTCGCCATACTAATACGCTCAAAACGAAGAACAAAGAACCAACAACAAACCCATATAACCCTACAACCTTAAAACCCTTTAACCCTTATGACAAAATACATCGGTGCTCACGTTAGTGCTTCGGGTGGCGTAGGAAACGCCATCCTTAATGCAGAGGCCATTGGAGCCAACGCTTTTGCCTTGTTCACACGCAACCAGCGCAGCTGGGTCAGCAAGCCGCTGGCTCAAATGGAGATAGACGGATTCAAAGCATTGCTTGCTGACCGCGGCTTCAGTCCCAAATATGTGCTGCCGCACGACAGCTACCTCATCAACCTCGGTTCGCCCGACGAAGAAACGCTCCAGAAAAGCCGTGCCGCTTTCCTTGACGAGATGACACGCGCCCAGCAACTGGGACTGCAGATGCT
>JAEEGL017256429.1_pt1 | contig 15677 bp, 7 predicted proteins | sample 9134231 | NCBI WGS metagenome assembly JAEEGL01 (sample SAMN16246548, study PRJNA631951) | gut metagenome | biome: gut microbiome; feature: rumen; material: fiber-attached | host: Bos | place: Iran: Karaj | collected 2018-10
GCAATCACCTGCTGTATGGCAATGCGTTATTCCCTCATGCTTTACAACAAGGAAGCAGAGGCCTTTACAAAAAAACACGAAAAAGAACCTCTTGCAAAATACAAGCCGCATATCAGAATTGGTGCCGGCTTAAACTCTGGCCGTGCAACCGTAGGCTTTATGGGAAGCTTTGACAAAATGGAATACACCTCAATTGGAGATGCCGTAAACTTTGCCAGCCGAACAGAGGCTTCTAACAAGCCTTGTGGAACCGACACCCTTATTACTCAGGATACTTACGATATTCTCAAATATGATTTTATAAAGTGCAAAGAAAACAATTTTACAATCAAGCCGGAAAATAAACCCTGCGAGCTGGTAGTAGAACAGATTCCTGTTGACTTTGAAGTAAAGGGTAAGGGCAAGCAGCACTTCTTTGGTGTTGTTAATATGCCTGGTTTTGATATTCAGAAGTTCTTTAGTTTTGATAAGGACTTTAAGCTCGATAAAGACTGTGAGCGTGCGGTAGGACCTAAGGGACCTAAAACACTCTCAGAGATGAGAAAACTGCTTGGTATTGCTGAGCCTGATTTTGGAAAGGTTAACCTGGATGCGGAAGAGAACAAAATTCAAGTCGCCGGTTCTTGATTTTTTTGTAGTTGTTTTTACACTTTCCGTTGCGACTTACTTCAGCTATACCTTCTGGAAAGATTTAAACAGTACATCGCATAGAACTGATAAAGAAAAAATTGCGACAATCACATTTAAAAACCGTATAGCCCAGCGCAAATACGAAGACCGGGTTGTATGGGAAAGAATAGATAAGACAACTCCTCTATACAACGGCGATCTTATTCGTACAGCCGAGCTTGCCGAGGCAGTAATTACTTTTAACAATGGTACTGCGGTAGACATCTACGAAAACACAATGATTCAGGTTTATTATTCGGAATTCGAAGGTGTAAATATTTCTGTAGGAAACGGAAAACTCCTGGTAGATTCTGCAGATAAAAGTACGGTTCAGCTGACCTTAAATGATGGTTCAACAATTAAAGCAGCTGGCGGAACAAGCCTTGCCGCAAAAACAAGCGGCGATAAGGCAGAAGCTAAAACTGTACAGGTAAGAAGCGGTAGCGCAACCGTAACAGGTTCTTCCGGCAGCAGTCAGAATATGACTGCAGGTGAATCCTTAAGTGTAAAAAGCACAGGCGAAATAGCAAAAAAGCCTGTTACGGTAACTTCAATTCCGCTGGAGCTTCGCGTGTTAAATGTAGAAGGCTCAGAGGTTCCGGTAAAGCTTGAATGGAATAAGACAGATAAAAATCAGCCGGTAATTTTACAGACCTCTTTTAAAAAGGATTTTTCACAGATTACCGAAGAAAAAATAATTGCTTCAGAAAATGATTCTTTAATCAGTCTGAAAGAAGGTACCCTTTACTGGAGAATCTTTCCACAGGGAAACGAAGCCGAAGCTACAGAGGGAAAAATTTCAGTAGATGCAGCAGATGTCCTTACCCTTATTTCTCCGGCACAAAACGGAGTATTCCAGTACAGAAACAGAAATCCGCTTTTAAACTTCCGCTGGCAGGGAAACGAATATGCAACAAATTATCTGCTGAAGGTTTCTTCTACACCGGATATGCAGAATCTGGTAGTCAAAAAAATTGTTACAACAACCTCTATTCAGTTAGATGCTCTTGGCTGCGGCCAGTGGTGGTGGCAGGTTAGTCCTTATTATGAATTAAATTCAATAGGCTATGCCGGCGAAAGCAGGGTAGCTTCCTTTATTATAGAAAGAAGTGAAGGTGTAACTCCGCCTGCATTAACAGTTCCTCTTCAGAATGCAGAAATTTATTATAAGGATTCTCCGACTGTAAGCTTCAGCTGGAAGAGTGATATAAAGGCTAATTACGAGCTCCTTATTGCTTCGGACGAAGATTTTAAGGATATAATTGCAAGAAGAAAAACTGCCGGCCAGCGGGCAAGCATAAATCTTGCTGCACCCGAAAAAGACGGACAGAGTTATTTCTGGAAGGTAATACGTAATTCATCAGAGCCGGACGATCTCACCCCAGAATCAAATGTCAGAAGCTTTACGATTTCAAAATATGTAAGTGTTCCTACAAGACTTGTTTATCCGCCGGAAGAATTTTCTACCGAAAGTAAAAAGGTCAGTTCTCTGCGCTTTATGTGGAAGCCTTCAGATGAGGCAAAAGCAAACGGAAAACCTTCGATGATTCAGTTCTCTCCTTCAAAAGATTTTTCTTCAATTAAGCTTGAAAAAGAGGTTGAAGGTACAACTGTAGAAAATCTTTCACTTTCTCACGGTGAATATTACTGGCGTGTTGTTACACAGGCAAATGACGGTTCAAAAGAATACACCCAGCCTAACCATCTTATTGTTCAAAAGGAACTTGTTGCTCCAAGTGTGACAAATATAAAAGAAGATGCAGAATTGCTTGTTGCAAAAGACAGCTCGGTAAAATTAAACTGGGAGCCGGTTCAGGGAGCCGATTATTATAACGTAAGGGTTTATGATTCTAAAAATCGTCTGGTGGCAGAAAGGCCTGAGGCTACGGGAAGTTCAGCAAATTTTGTTTTGCCAGATAATTCATATACTGTAAAAATTCAGGCAGTTGCTTCGCAAACCGAAAGTTCGCCGCTCAGAACAGGCCCTGTAGAAACAATTGATTTTTCTATACGCAGTCCTGAAGCCTTAAAGGCTCTTTCTCCGGCAGCCTCTTCAAAAATAGATGGACTTACAGCCCTCCGTAATCCTGTAAACTTCAGCTGGAAGGCAGGACGCGACAATGCTGCTTCTATGGAGCTGGTAATTAAAAAACGCCAGGACGACGGAACAATGCGCATTGTAGAGAGGGTAAAGGCAAATAAAAATACAGCTTCAGTTTCTCGTCTTACAAGCGGCAGCTACAGCTGGCAGGTTATTGCAAGCACTGCAGACGGAATACCAATTAATTCAGAGCCGGTAAACTTTACCGTAACTTCAGTTGCTTCACTTTCCAGACCAATGCTTATGGCACCAAGACATAACCTTACAATGGATGCAGCTTATCTGCGTAAAAACCGTTCGATTACTTTTGAATGGAAGGATGTAAAAGAGGCAACAGAATACAAGCTGGTAATTTACCGCAAAGAAAAGAACGGCTCCCTTACACCGGTTTATTCGGAAAAGGGAATTAAGGGAACAAAGCATAAGCTCAAAAATCTTTCGGTGCTCGATGTTGGTGAATTTGAATGGGATATAACCGCCTTTACTTATGCAAAGGATGGTTATGAGGAACGCCGTTCTCCGGTTGCTCAGGCAGGCTTTAAAATTAAATTTGACGCTCCAAAGCAGATAACTACAGAAAATACAGGAAGGATGTACAGCGGTGAATAAAAGACTTTCTAAATTCAGGCTTCTCCTTTTTGTATTCTGCCTTATTTTCGGGGCAGAAAAGCTTCCTTTGTACGCACAGGATTTTACTCAGACCCTGCAATGGAGCAAAGACTCAAACGTTCTTGAATATAAGGTTGAGATTCAGACAAGAAGCGGTAATAGCGTAACTACACTCACTACAGAAAATAATTATATAAGTCTTTCGCTTAAAGAAGGCAGTTACCGTTACCGCATTACAGCCTATGATTTTCTTGGCCGCGAAGCCGTTTCTACAAACTGGATTAACTTTGATGTAGCAATTGCAAAGCAGCCGGAAATTAAGCATGATAAAAAGCTTGAATCCTTAGAGGAAGACGGAAAGTCCCTTGATATTAATGTAAATGTAGAGGATATCAGCTCAGAGTCAAAAGCAGAGCTTGTAAACGTAGATACAAAGGAGCGCATTCCTGGAGAGCTTGTGCTTTCTTCGGCCGCCGCTGCCTCTGCAGGAGTTACTGCTTCAGAAACCCAGACGGCATCAAAAGCTCAGTTTGCCGAAGTTCCGGAAGGAAACTGGAAGTTAGTTATTACAAACCCGAGTGGTCTTTCTTCGGAAAGCCAGAGCTTTGAAGTAAAGGATACAATAAAGGAAGCAAAGCTTGCTGCTGCCAAAGCAGAAGAAGAGCGTAAGGAACGCGAGCGCCTGGCCGAAGAGCAAAGGGCTAAAGAAGAAGCCGAACGACTTGCCGCCATAGAGCAGCAGCGCCGCGAGCTCGAAGAAATAAAACGCGAGGAAGAAGAAAAACTTGCCCGCGAAAAAGCCGAGCGCGAAGAAATTGCCCGCCAGATTCGTGAGCAGGAAGAGGCAGAAAAAGCCCGCGAAGAAGCCGAACGTCTTGCTCTTGAACAGGCCCAGCGCGAGGAAGAAGAACGTCTGGCCCGCGAGGAGGCTGAAGCCCAGGCAGCAGAAGAAGAAAAAGAAAAACGCCGCCAGAAGTGGCTCACCTACGACCGCAAATTTTATCTTGTCGCAGGAGCGGGTAGTGCAATGCCGGTTTACGACGCAGACTTCTTTTCTGAATTTGCAGATGACACAATGGGACAATCTGTAGATAAGTCAATAATGAACTTTTCAGCTGCAATTCAGTTCGGCTATCTTCCTATACATAAAAGCTGGTTCCGTTTTGGAATGGAAGTAAATGCCATAGGCACCCAGTTCAGAAATATAAGCGACTTTTATGAGATGGATTTAAATATGCTGCTCCTGCAGGAAAATGCCGCCTTCAGATTAAGGCTTGGCTCTAATAAAACCTGGCTTCAGGTAAAGGGTGGCGGCGGAGTTGTGCTTGTTCAGGAAAGACTTGACTATAAAGGAAAAACAGAAAATAATAAACAGAATAAGACTTTAAATTTCGGTTACTTCACAGCAGGCGGAGGTCTTTCGTTTATTTTCATTCCATCAAGAGTATTACTGATGGAGCTTGGAGCAGATTTTTATAATCTGTTTATTCCTGAAACAAATATTGGTGTTTTTAATCCTTATGTAGGATTAGGAATCCAGTTGTAAGATTAAGGGAGAGTAAGCAAATATGCGTGAAGTTTTCAAACGATTCAAACTTATCAAACAATATAAACTAATTCCTCTTTTTATACTGATTCTTCTATCATCTGTTTGCGCTGTAATTATAAGCTGCGAAGATTTTTCTTTAAACGACATAAACTTTGGCGGCGATTTACGTGCACAAATTAAAAAAGACCTTGCCGTTACCTATACTTTTTATGAATATCAGAATACTACTTCAAGCCACATAGACAAGGTATTTATAACCGGAAAAACAGTTTCAGAATCTTCTTTCCCAAAATATACTCATGACGACACGCTTCTTGTAGGCTGGCAGTATTTTAAAAATCCCGAAACCGGCTCAACTAAAATGCCTTCAAATTTCAAAACAAATTTAAAAAACTATATAGAATATGTTCATGTTGGAAACACAAAGGAAAGTCTTTTTGCCGTATGGAAAAAAAAGTGTACTGTTACCTTTGTTACTAATATGCCGGATGTTACCGTAAAGCCGGTTATAATGCCGGAAGGCGATATTCTTGAACCGCCTAAGGTTAAGTCTCCGCAGGGAAAATTCAGACTGGAAGGCTGGTATACCGACGAAAATTTTACATATCACTATGATTTTAACCTTCCTGTAATGGGAGACTTTACCCTTTATGCAAAATGGACTGAATTCCGAACCATAACCTATTATAAAAATGATGGCAGCAATACTTCCGACTGGTATATTCAAAATGATTATGATTTACATAGTGATGCCTGGATTCAGGACTGCTGGTTTGGTGGCCGAAGTGGTTACGGCTTTTTAGGCTGGTCTAAAAAAAGTAATTCAAGTGTAGAAGATTTTCTTAGTGCAAATGAAGCAGACCAGTATGATGATTTTTTCTATCCTGCAGATATTCTTCCTGATATTACAGAAGATTTAAATCTTTATGCAGTGTGGTCTACAGATGTAGTAACCGTTACCTATGTTGATTCCTCAGGTAAATTTCCAAACCGTATTGCAAGATATGCAAAAGGTGCTCATGTTCTTTTAGGCCGTGTTTTAAATGATCAGCAGGACTGGTATAATAGTTTGCGTTATGAATGGGAACAGGAAGGATTGAATTTTGCAGGATATTCACCTTCTTCAACAAGGCCACAACAGCTCGAATATAATCCAGATGGAGCCTATGACTCAGATGGCGATGGTTATTATGATAAAAACTTTTTTACAATCACAGCAAATGTAAAACTGTATCTATACTGGGATGTAGTAACCTTTACAGTTTCCTTCCGCTATTATGATGCTTTTAATAATTTAAACTGGTTTGGAAATGATCAGGTAGTAGAGTGGAGTCACTGTGCAATTCCGCCAGATTCCGTTCCTCTTGTGCCGGGCAAAACCTTTGATAACTGGTATTATGCAGTTGAGTTTGCAGGTACCTATATGATTTCTTCAACACAGTTTGATTTTTCACTGCCGTTTACAGACGAAAATCTTAAAGATTTCAATCCTAATAACAACCGCTATATTTTAGCATTCGCAAAATTTACAGAAGGTGGAAACACAACAGGTCAAACCACAAGCTCCATCAGCTTTGAAGAAAGCCAGGATTCTGATATTGCATTAGATTCAGTTATTATTTCTGGAACTGATACTATTACACTTACCGCTCCAAATTATTACAGCGATTACCGCTGGTTTATAAACGGTGTAGAACGGCCAGAAAATGATCACAAAATTACTATTGATACCAGCACCTGGACTAAGGGAATCTATAATGTAATGCTGGGCTTTAAATCCGGATCAAATTATTATTCCTGGTCTGGAATTATTACTAAGAGTTAGGGAGAGTAGATATGAAAAAGCTGATTCAGACAAAAAGCAGATTATTTATTTCTCTTTTAATGTTTTTTATGCTGCTGGCACTTCCTTTATTTACTGCCTGCGAAAACAGTATTGAAAGTAATACAGCTTCTGTAAAAGAAAATAAGGATAATACAAAGGGTAAAATCAAAATAATTCTCAACCAGCCTCAGACTTCAGGAATTTTAAGCAATACATATTCAAGCCCTTCTGCAGCTGCCCGAACTGTTTTACCGCAGGTAGACCTTTCAAAAATTGTAAAGCTTGAGCTTACCGGCTTTCATGATGGCGTGAACAGTTACATAGGCAGCTGGAATTCTATAGATGAGCTTTCATCAAATTATATTACCTTAGATCTGGGCCACTGGGAATTAACCCTTCTTGCAACCTTAGAAAACTCCCGCACCTTTACAGACACTCAGCCGGTAGAAGTTGAACTTGGAAGCATAAATCCTGCAACCTTTACCTTAAAAACAACTTCAGATGAAGGAGGCTTTTCTATACGGGTAGATTTTTCCGGTACTGCCGCTGCCGTTACCTATGAGCTTTTAAAATACAGCGACAACAGCTCTGTAGACACAGGAGTCCTTACAGTTTATTCTACGGGAAGTACACCTCCATATTATGTGCAATATATCCGCGATGCCCAGACAAGTCCCCTTGTAGAAGATACTTACCTTCTTAAAATTAATTTTTATGGTGATGAAAATAAAAAAATCTATCTTAATACCTATAGCGAAATTATTCGTGTAAAGGGTGGTTTTACCAGTATTGCTCCCACCAGATCTATAGATTTGAATAATATGTATCAGCTTCATTACCACACAAACGTAACTGAATCTGGCACAGAAAAACCGGCCGCAGCTTTACTTGCAGACGGTCAGTCGCTTGTGAGCTTCTTTTCTCTGCATTCGGGAACAATTGCTCTTCCAGAGCTTGTGCGTACCGAGCCCGATTCCGAAGGTTATTATTATAAATTCGGAGGCTGGTATGCTGACTCAAGCCTTTCAAACGACCCACTTACAGAGTTTAAAGTGGACAAAAACACCCCTCAAACAGACCAGCATTTTTATGCTAAATGGAAAAAAATCTATAAGTTAACTTATAAGGTTACAAATTCTATTCAAAATAATGCAGTAGATTTACCCGCTGATGATAATAATTTAAAAGGCTCAGCTCCTAATTTACCAGTTACACATACCGAAGAAGAAGTAACAAAATTAAAGGCACCTGTATTTTATGATGGTGAAGGAGATGCCAGCACTAACAAAATACCTTTTGTAAAGTTTACAATCGGTTCCTTTAACGGTCCTGAACCAACTTCAAATGGTTCTCAATACGAAATTGCCGATCAAATTACCTCAAATACAACTATATACATTCATGTAAAGCCAAAGCACGTTTATTTAGACCCCCAGCAGGAAAACATTGGAGACGGAGCCCTTGGTTTCAATAAAAATACTCCGGTAAAGACTGTTGCAAAAGCTATGAGTTGGCTGAGAAGTTCAAGTACTGTTTATAACGATGGTTTGTATGTTTTATCTTCAATAACTAATGACGGGGATGTTAGTAATCTTAAAAATTTAACTACATCTACTTATGGTGAAACGATTTTATATAGACATTCAAGTTTTAAAAATGGTCCTTTAATTCATCTCTCCAGTGGAGAAGTTTCAATTTCAGAAGTTACTATAGATGGCGGTGCACAATGGAGCAGTGCATCTATAAAAGATAGTACTAATAATGGTCTGCAATCAACAGCACCTCTTATAATTGTTGACGGAACTGCAAAACTAACTACTGGTACTAATACAAAATTACGTTTTAATGATAATTCTAATGGCACAACCTTCGAAATTAAAGGTCAGGCTACTGTCGAAATATCTGACTGTACTATTTCTAAATGTAAAGCAAAAAGTGGAGGAGGTATAACAGTATCTGAAACTGGAAAAATAACGAGCGAAAACACCAGTAAATTGAACATAAATAATTGTTACTCAACGACAAATGGCGGTGCTCTTGTTACCGGTGACAATACGACTGTTAAAATATATGAAGGTTCCTTCAATAATAACGCTGCAGATGGCAATGGCGGTGCTCTTATTACCGGTACAGCAACTGTTCAAGTAATTGGAGGCTCTTTTGAAGGTAATACTGCAGGTGGTGATGGTGGTGCGATTTATAATCAGGCTACAAATCTTTGTTCTATAAAAGGTGTTACTTTTACTGGTAATAGTTGTGGAACTAGTGGAAAGGGTGGTACAATCTATGACAAAGGAAGTTTAAAACTTCTTGGTACAAATACGTTTGATGTCGGAGACATCTATTATGACAATGAAGCAAGTACCATTGATGAAATAGAATTTGATTTATCATCTCAATTTACAGTAACAGGCGATCCCCATACAATTACAATTACTCCTTCAGTTTATTCCATAGGTAGAAGAGTTCTTTATTTAGATGGACTTGAACAAACAAAAAAAGAATACATATGTTCAAAATTTACACTTGCTGATTCAAATTATGAAATTAAACCAGATAATGATAATAAATATGGCGTCATCAAACCAAAACCAGGCACCGTAACCGTTACTCCGGGCTTCCCGGGTAAATATACCTGCAGCTGGCAGCAGACAATTGTTGATGGAGCTAAAAAGATTTCAATAATTATAAAAGATGCCTCGGGTAGTGGAGATGCTCTTACTGAAGACGCTTTTGAAGACATTAAAGTTCAGCTTTACGAAGGCCCTGATTGCATAAAAACTTATAAAACTTCAGATAATAGCTTAGATAATACATTAACCTTTGCCTATCCAGCTTTCCTTGATCCGCCGACCGGAAAACCATTCTATGTAACCTTCACAATCAAAAAAGATGATAATACCTCATATTCATATGATTACTGGCCGTCCCGCCTCTGGTTAGGAAGCAAAACTCCTGCGGAAGCCAAGGAAGTAGGCGACATTGTCTTTACCGACGGCAGTGCCGAACCATACGATTCAACAAATCCAGATTTCGCATTAACTGATACTCAAAAATCTCAGACAATCGCCGTAATCTTCTATAATGGTACTGGATTAAACAACGACGGTGATACAACAACCGTCCGCACGCTTGGAGTTGGAATTATAAATATAAACAAACAGTGGTGTTCAGCTACGGCAAAAGCTTTCTCAAAAGAAATTACACCAATAATATGCTATTCAAATACTAATTCTTTACATCCTGAATTTACAGGAGATATAGTTGGTAAAGACAATTTAACTCAAATAGGAGCTTTCCTTGCTGAAGATAACGATACAGCTACGGCAACAAATTATCCAGCTTTCTATTTTAGCAAGAATTATTCAGAACAAGTTGTTACTTCTAATGGCAAACAATATTCCAGTCATGTTGCAGGTACAGAATATGAAAAAGACTGGTATTTGCCTAGTCTGGCTGAAGCCTATACATTTATTAAGGCTTTAACTACAGTAAATACCATTCTTCCAATATGTGGTGGACTGACTTTTTCAAGAGGAACTAACGATTATTTATGGACTTCGTCACAATCATCAGGAGGTGCTAATGAAGCTTTAAAACTCCCTTTGACCAATGGATTTGAACTTAATAATACTAAATCTTCTATAATCAAAGTATGTACCATCCGCGAATTCTAATTTTTTTCAGAAAACTAAGGAGTATAAAAATCAACTTTATGGATATTATTACGAAGAAAACAAAAATACCTGGAATAAGACTTTTCTCTTTTTTATCTGCTGCAATAGCCTGTTTTTTTATTCTTTTTTCTCTTTCTTCCTGCGAGTTTTTTACCTCGAATGAGCTTGAAAAAAAATCTGAAAAAGCTCCGAAAGAAACTGCTATTAGCAGCGATGGTCAGATAGGAACCTTTACGCTTCTTGTAACTCCTAAATTTTCAGATGCTTCAAACTCAATTACTACTAACCGCAGTGCTTACCCCGACTTTTCAGCAGAGCTTACCAGTCTTGATTTTTATGTTTCCTGCACGAATGTTTTTAATGAAGTAAAAGGAAACTACGATTCTGTAAGCGGCAAGCTCTCTTTTACAATCACAAGTCCTGCATTTGAAAATAAAACAATTAATTTTTATGCAAAAAATAGTTCAAGCAAGAGAATATTATATTCTGAAGTTAAAAATGTTACTTACTCTATAGGTGGTTCCATTTCTATAGATCCTGTTTTATATTTCAAGCCATATACAGCAACCACGGTTACAAACGGGTATATTGATTTAGTGATAACTTCTCCATTCGGAAGTAAAATCGTCTGCAATATATATGATACAAGCGCAACTCCAAATCAGGTAAGCGGCGAGGAAGGCTCAAATAAAGACATTATAGTAAAAAATACTTCTGATAATAACTGCCAGATAAAAACAGTTGATGACGGAATTACCTGGGGCCAGTATACCGCCAGAATCTTTGTTTACAAAGACGGCTCCGAAACTTCTACCCCCGATTACTATCAGGAAACAATAAACGTATGGCCAGACATCACAACAAAGCTCTGGTACTTAAGCGACGGAAGCACAAGCAATGAATATCAAATCGCTATCGATAATTCCGAAGTAAAAATCTATGTTCTGGGTTCTAATCCAAAAGGCCTTTACGAAGCAACCTCCGGCCTTCCTTCTGTGGCAACGGTTGCAACTGCCCAAAATACAAACGCAGGAACAATCCTGGCTCCTCTTCAAACAATCAGCGCCGCTATTGTTAAATGTACAAACCCATCAATAAATTATAATATTATCTGCGATGGTGATTTTTCTGCCGGTTTTGCCATAAACAATGGAAATCCTGCCCAGGTAAATATAAAAATATCAGGCGGCGGTAAAAGCAATTATAAATCTTCAATTACCGGCCAGATAATTATAAACTCCTCAGCAAGCAGCCTTACTTTTGAAAATTTAGATATTTCAACAGGTGATTCATTAGTTACTGCTATCAGTGCAACTTTTTCCAGCAATTCAACTTTAACTTTTAACAATTGCAATATTGAAAATAAAAATGGTGGAATAATATTTACAGGTTTATCAGGAATAATTACAAACCTTTTATTAAATAATACCACAATTAGTGGAGATTCAACTGAATATGCAGTTGATTTTCAGGCATTCAATTCAAAATTGATATTTAAAGGTTCAACTTTTATTGATCCGTCTGTTCCTTCTAAGAATGCTATACGTGTGGGCAATACTTCCGATACAATACTTGTAGATGGTCCTTTAGATACTTCTCACACAACTGTTGCAGCAATCAAATATGAATCTGTTCCTACAATTAATACTCAATTAATTTTTGTTCAAAACGGTGCAGATCTAGCAACAGAAAGTCAACGTTTCAAATATATGGACTTTCCTTATACTTTTACTGATGAAGGAAAGTTGAATCTTGAAAAAGATATATATGTAGCTTCTTCTACAAGTTCTCCAGCAGGTTCTTCTTCAGGAGATGGCTCTGAAAGCAAGCCTTTTGATACAGTAACTGCAGCAATAGCATTAGTTAAAGAATGTGCAAACACTGAATTCTGTAACGGCAACTACACGATTCATATTTCAGGTACAATCAAGGAAGATAATAAAATTATTTTAAAAAAGGGAACCTCTGAAACTCTCGGCGCCTTTAGTGATTCAACCCTGACTCTCTGCGGAACTGACAAGACCACCGACATACTCGATGGCGATTATGATGGTGATGGAACTGGTGACCACACGGTTCTTGCAATAAATGGAACAGATTTACTGGTGACAATTGAAAATCTTACAATACAAAATGGTAATGGAAGTTTCGGTGGTGGAATAAATGTTACAGAGCGCGCAACCCTAAAATTGGGAAGTGGTTCTGTAATAACAAAAAATGCTAATACTTCTGGTTATGGTGGTGGCGGCCTATACGTAGAACGTTCAAAATTATTTATGTATAGCGATGCCCTTATAGGTTATGATGCCAGTGAAATTGCTGTTGATGCTGCTACCGCAAGAGCTAATGGCGGAAATACTACTGATGCTGGTACACAATATGGTGGAGGTGGAATCTTTGCTTATTTAGGTGCTTCAGTCTGGATTGGCTATACTGCCGAAAATGTCCCGGATACCTCTGAAAATGTTTGCAAAATTTCTGGTAATTATGTAGCAAATGATCGTGATGGTGGCGGTATATATATCAGTAATGATAGTTCAGTTCATATATGTAAAGGAACTATTAGTTATAACTATGCTGATCGTAAAGGTGGTGCAATTTATTGTGGAAATGAATTAGAAATGAAAGGAACGGTTTACATACCTTTTATTGATGTAAAAAAGAATGATCTATACATGAGTTCTGGCAAACAGATCAAAATTCTCGACACTCTTATCCCTCCAGACGAAGCCAATGGAATTACCGCTACAATCACACCAGATTCTTATTCAAATACAACAGTTCTTCTAAAAGACGACGGTTCAGGTACAACATTGGCTGCAAATTATGACAAGTTTGATGTTACCCCAAAAGGTTCAAAAAATTGGAAAATTAATTCAGAAGGATTTCTGTACCTTCCAATTAAAGTAAAGGTCAATGATGTTACTTATACAAAAAAAGCAGATTGTATTGCAGCAATAAAAGATTCTCAGTCTGAGCAGGCTATTACAGTTACAGTTCTGGAAGCAGATGTAAATGATTTAGGTCCTTCAGGTACAGCTGGCACGATTTTGAATGCTATTGTGGAAACATCTGCAAAAACAGTAGATTTAATTGTAGCTGAAGATGCAGACATAAAATTGCCGGCAACATCAACTTCCTTTTTTGTGAATTGTAATAAATTATATCATGTAGATCTGGCAGGCCTTGATACATCTGAAGTAACAGATATGCAGGGTATGTTTACACTTTGTTTTGGTTATGGTCAAACTTCTTTCCCTGAGGATGCTGTACTGGATATAAGAAACTTTAATACAGCAAATGTAACTAATATGTCTAATATGTTTGCGATGTGTGTAAACCTTAAAACAATTATTGTGGGGTCAGATTTTAAAACCAATTCTATAACAGAGAGTGATGGGATGTTTAGTGTCTGTAATAAACTTGTAGGTGCCTGGGGATCAAGACCTGATGCTACCAACACCGGATTTGAATTTGCCCATATAGATGGCGGCCCATCTAACCCTGGTTATTTTACCGCCGCAAATTACATTGGCAATAAGCTTCCTTATGAGGCAAAAGAAGTCGGCGACATTGTATTTAATGACGGTTCTGCTATGTCTTACACTGAGTTTAACGGTCTTTCTGCAGAAATAAAGAATGAAAAGAAAGCCACCGCAATTGCCCTCATTTTCTACAAGGGAACAGACTTGAACAGCGATGTTGCAGAAGGAACACCTGACACAACAACCGTACGCACTCTTGGCGTAGGCTTAAAGCATAAAAGTAACGAACTTGCATGGTGTACAGGTAGTGCAAATGCTAACGAAAAGAAAATTACTACAATCGAGTGTATTCCAATCGGAGACGCGGGCTCATACACCTTTACCGGTGATAAAAACGGCAGCGACAACCTTTCGCAGATTGCAGATTTCTTGAAAGCTGCAAGCGATGCTACTGATGACACCACTGGAGAAGGTGCAGCTGATAGATATCCGGCCTTCTATTTTGCAATGAATTATAATAAGCAGAAAATCGGGAGTGAAGCTGCAAGCCGAATTACAGAAGGCTCTGAGTTTGAGCACGGCTGGTACCTTCCAAGTATAGCTGAACTTTTCCAGATTTATGCCTGCATAGTCAACAAACCAAATGAATTTGATCTAGAAACTGCAAGCCAGGCTCTTGGCGGAGATAGTTTTGAATTACAAGCTAATTACTACAAGTCGTCGTCCCAGTATGATGACGACGAAAGTAGAGAGTACATACTCAAATTCTCCGATGGGGCTACGAACCATTTACCCAAGGCGTACAGCTATTATTATGTTTGTTGTATCCGGGCTTTTTAACCATTTAGCCCCCAGTGGTTGAGTAGGCACGAAGTGTAGTATCGAAAACACCCTCATTGCGAGCCATGAGAAGTAATTCACCTCTAATAATGTCTTCTTTAGTTCTTTTGTTTTTTAATAGAAAAAATAGCAAATCAGTGTTATATTATTTCTAGAGGAGGTTATTAATGCCAGAATTAAAGCGTTTCGATGGAATCGTAATATATTTAATGTTTAATGATATACAGCATCATAATAAACCTCATGTTCATGTTTTTTATGGAGAATTCAGAGCTTCTGTTGCAATTGATGGAACAATCTTAGCTGGTGAGCTTCCGGCAAAACAATTAAAAGCTGTACAAGAATGGCTTAAGAAAAATGAAGAAAAAGCTTATGCAGCCTGGAATCTTGCTGTCCAAAATAAACATTTTGATAAAATTGATTCATAAGGAGGTGAAATATGCACGAAGAAAATGGAATCGTATATTCAGATAATCCAGAAAAAATATTGACAGTTCTTGACGTTCGGCATATGTACAGTGGTGTATATCTAATTAAGTTTTCAAATGGAATTGTAAAGCTTTTTGATTCAACCATTTTGGAAGGTGAAGTTTTTGAACCTCTAAAGAATCCTGAAATCTATGAAAATCCAAGTCTTGAATTTGGAATTGTAACCTGGAACAATGGAGAAATAGATTGTTCACCTGATTTTATGTTTGAAAATGGGTTTGAATATAATACAAAAGATATAATATCAGCTGCATAAATATTGCTAAAGTCAAAGTTATCTATTGACACAAGACCCCAAAATCTGCATAATATAAAAACTTATATAAGTTTTAAGGAGTGCCATCGTGCCTTGTGGAAAGAAAAGAAAGCGCCAGAAGATGGCGACACATAAGCGAAAGAAGATGCTTAGACGTAATCGACATAAGAGCAAGTA
>JAEEGL013102968.1_pt1 | contig 15676 bp, 14 predicted proteins | sample 9134231 | NCBI WGS metagenome assembly JAEEGL01 (sample SAMN16246548, study PRJNA631951) | gut metagenome | biome: gut microbiome; feature: rumen; material: fiber-attached | host: Bos | place: Iran: Karaj | collected 2018-10
GAAGCCGGAACTAGCAGAACGGGACGATACAGTAAATAAATCAAAATGTCATAGTTCGCAAAGCGAACTATGACATTTTGTATTATAGGCATTTTATCCGTTCTGCGTCAGACATCGCCTTCAGCACGCGCGTAAAAGGGAGCTTTGCAAACATCGGAAATTGGCTTTTTCTTACAGGCTCGCGATCTAAAACCTTCGCTCGCTAGCGGGCCGGAGAGTGCGAGTTTTGAGCCATGGAATTCTTCGTATGCTTTTGAAACGCCATGAACTCGGGAGCTTGAGCGGCAAGAAAAACTTGGTGTTTGAGCATAGGCTTTAGTGGCGGCGGGGGCGGGGGGATTAACTGTGAAGGGCGATTGGAATGTCCTTTGTGTTTTGGGGGATTCTGTATTATTATAATAGATGTGGAAATTTGTTTTTTATTAAGGGGATCTTATGACAAGATTGTTTTGTGTAGTGCCTTGCTACAATGAACAGGAGGTTCTTCCTGAAACTTCAAAACGATTAAAAGAAAAAATTGAGTCGCTTATAGCAGCAGGCAAAATATCAAAGGATAGTAGGGTTCTTTTTGTAAATGATGGATCCAGAGATGATACCTGGAACATTATAAAAAAGCTTCACGAATCTGATGAGGTTTTTGATGGAATAAATTTGTCCAAAAATATGGGTCATCAAAATGCTCTTCTTGCTGGACTTATGACTGCCAAGGATATTTGCGATGCTGCAATTTCATTGGATGCAGATCTGCAGGATGATATTAATGCCATTGATGAAATGGTTGATAAGTTTAATAACGGTGCTGATATTGTCTATGGTGTCAGATCCAAGAGAGCTACAGATACATTTTTCAAGAAGTTTACAGCTGAGTCTTTCTACAAACTCATAAACTATCTAGGCGGTCACACTGTCTATAATCATGCGGATTACAGGCTGATGAGCAGACGTGCGCTCATGGCACTTTCGGATTTTGGAGAGGTTAACCTTTTCCTTAGGGGAATTGTGCCGATGATCGGCTTTAATACAGAGGTTGTTTATTATGAGAGAGCTGAGCGCTTTGCAGGTGAGAGCAAATACCCGCTAAAGAAGATGCTGAGCTTTGCTGTTGAAGGAATCACCAGCCTTAGTACCAAACCAATCAAGATGATAACAAGCCTTGGCTTTTTCATTTTCTTTGTGAGTATAGTGGTATTCATTTACTGTCTTGTAAGATTCTTTACAGGACATACCATTCAAGGATGGACCACTACAGTTTTGTCAGTTTGGGCAATCGGCGGACTGATGATGATTTCACTTGGTGTTATAGGTGAGTACATAGGCAAGATTTACCTTGAAACCAAGTCAAGACCAAGATATATTATTGAGTCCTTCATCGCTGATGAAAAGGACGTAGAAATATATAAAGACTGCAATCGCAGATAAATAAGTTAAAGATAGGAGATTTTTAGTAATGGCAAGCGGACATGGAAAAAAACCTGAGGACTTTAAGAAACAGATGGAGGATAACTTTAAGGTTGCTCCAGGTGAACATACACATGTAAAGAAGATGATCGGTATTGTGAGCGGAAAGGGCGGAGTTGGAAAAAGCCTTGTAACAGGTCTTTCTGCTGTATCAATGAATAGAAAGGGCTATAAGACAGCTATCATGGATGCTGATATTACCGGCCCATCAATTCCCAAGATGTTTGGAATTGGCAAAGCAAATTATGCTGATGAGACAGGTCTTTTACCTGCAGTTACAGAAAAGGGCATGAAGGTTATGTCTCTTAATATGCTGATGGACAATGAGACTGATCCTGTTATCTGGAGAGGTCCTGTTATAGCTGGAATCGTAAAGCAGTTCTGGTCTGATGTTAACTGGGGCGATGTGGACTTTATGTTTGTTGATATGCCTCCAGGAACCGGAGATGTACCTCTTACAGTATTCCAGTCACTTCCTGTTGATGGAATCATCGTAGTTGCAACTCCACAGGAACTTGTAGAGATGATAGTTGAAAAGGCTGTTAATATGGCAGCTATGATGAATATTCCTGTTCTTGGCATTGTTGAGAACATGAGCTATATGACCTGCCCACACTGCGGCGAGCCAATCAATATTTTTGGTGAGAGCAAGATCGAACAGTATGCAGCTTCCAAGGGAATCGACATTCTTGGAAGAATTCCACTTGATCCAAAGATTGCTGGTCTTTGCGATGCCGGCAAGGCAGAGGATATAGAGGGAGACTACCTTGACAGCCTTGTATATATTCTTGAAGGAATGATTTCTGAGTAAAAGTAGGGTGTTACAATATTCAGCGCTGCTGAGATTTGTGACAAAGGAGAATGAGTTATGAAGATGAAACCCGAAAAAAATCAGGTGACCTGGGCGATTACAGTTTTTGTACTCTGCGTATGCCTTATGCTTGCATATTATGTGATATTTGATGGCAAGACCCTGGTTAAGAATATATCCGGAGTAATTGATTCACTTTCCGGAGTTATTATTGGCGTGGTTCTGGCATATATCCTAATCCCGTTTATGGAGGGTATAGAGCATAGAATCCTCATTCCTATTTATAAGCTCAGAGGAATAGATGTTTCGCTATCTGAGACCGCTGACAAAAAGAAAAGATCTCAGATGCGAAAAATATCAGTTCTGATAACTATGCTGATTTTTGCCTGGCTGGTATATGGCCTTTTCAGAACCATTATTCCTCAGATCATCAGCAGTATCAGAGAAATTGTCAACAACCTTCCTGTATACATCAAGAATATTGATGAGTACTCAAATCTGTTTTTGGCTAACAACCCTGATCTGCAGCAGTTTATAGATTCACAGCTGGATTCCTATTATGAGACACTTAGTGTATATCTTACCAAGAAGCTTTTGCCACTTCTTCCAAATAACGTAAACACGATTTTTAAAGTGGCATCAAAGAGCTTTATTTCTGCGATTTCTACTTTGATTGACTTGATTGTCGGCTTTATTGTAGCGATATACGTGCTTAATTCAAAGGAACGTTTTACAACCAAGGGCAAAAAGATGGTTTATGCTATTTTCAGGGAAGAGTTTGCAAATGAGCTAATAAGCGGCTTTAGATTTGTAAATTACACCTTTGAGGGCTTCATTGGCGGTAAGCTCCTTGATTCCTTTATCATTGGAGTAATAAGTTACATAGGATGCCTTGCACTGGGAATTCCTTATCCTGTGCTGATTGCTGTTATTGTAGGTGTGACAAACATTATTCCTTTCTTTGGCCCTTACATTGGAGGAATACTGGGAGCACTTATCCTGGTTATGATCAATCCTGTAAAAGCTCTTGTTTTCCTTATCTTTGTAATTGTGCTTCAGCAGATTGATGGAAATATCCTTGGACCTACAATCCTTGGAAACTCAACAGGTCTTTCAAGCTTCTGGGTTATTTTCTCCATCATGCTTTTTGGCGGACTTTGGGGAATTGTTGGACTATTGGTGGGCGTTCCGATTTTTGCTGTATTTTATGCACTTGTTTCAAGGATTACAAACATTCTGCTTATCAAAAAAGGCCTTTCGCCGGATACTAACAAGTATCTTGATCTTGCTTATGTGGAAGATGGCGAGTACAAGCTTTTGTCGAATAAAGAGAATGTTAAGTATAACGCAAGAAAGAATCTATCAGCCTTTAAGAAGATTTTTCACGTGGATTTCCCTAAGAGGACCAAGAAGAAATAAGATAGGATTTCTTGCTTGACGTGGTCTGAATAAGGGTTATAATTATACTAATTATTACTGTGACGCATTAAAGTATGAAAAGAGGAGAGTTTATGAGCAAAGTAAATCTTGATTGGGCAAACATTGGATTTAATTACAGAGTTGCAGACAAGAGATATGTCTCCAACTATAAGGATGGAAAGTGGGATGAGGGAACTCTTACCTCTGATTCCATGATTACTATAAGCGAGGATGCAGGTGTTCTTCATTACGCACAGGAGTGCTTTGAGGGACTTAAGGCGTATGAGACAGAGGATGGCAAGATCGTTACCTTCAGACCTGACCTCAACGCAAAGAGAATGGTAGATTCAGCAAGCAGACTTGAGATGCCTGCTTTTCCTGAGGACAGATTTATCAAGGCTGTAGAAGAAGTTGTAGCTGCCAATAAGGACTGGGTTCCACCATACGGAAGCGGTGCTACACTTTATATCAGACCTGTTATGTTCGCTACAGGCAATGTAATCGGTGTAAAGCCTGCAGATGAGTATCAGTTCAGAATTTTCGTAACTCCTGTTGGCCCATACTTCAAGGGCGGTGCTAAGCCAATCGTTGTTAAGATTTCAGATTTCGACAGAGCAGCACCTCACGGAACAGGTAACATCAAGGCTGGCCTTAACTACGCAATGAGCCTTCATGCTATTGTAACAGCTCACGAAGAGGGCTTTGCTGAGAACGTTTATCTTGATGCTGAGTCAAGAACCTATATCGAAGAAACCGGTGGAGCTAACATCATCTTTGTAACAAAGGATGGAGGACTTGTAGTTCCACAGTCACATACAGATTCAATCCTTCCATCTATCACAAGAAGATCTATAGTTTATGTTGCAAGAGAGATTCTTGGCATGAATGTTGAGGAGAGACCTGTTAAGCTTTCCGAGGTTTCTGATTTCGTAGAAATGGGTCTTTGCGGAACAGCTGCTGTTATCAGCCCTGTAGGCAAGATCAATGACCACGGCAAGGAAATCTGCTTTGCCAGCGGCATGGATGAGATGGGCCCGGTTATCAAGAAGCTCTACGATACACTCACAGGTATTCAGATGGGCACAGTTCCAGCTCCAGAGGGATGGATCCACGTAATTGAATAATTAAGATAAAACTACTAAGAACAGGTGCTCAGAGTTGAACACCTGTTCTTTTTATGCTAGAATGAATGAAGAGTTTTGGTAACTGGGGGATATGGATTTGATAGCATATGTAAATGGTATTGTTGAATATATAGAGGACGGCCTTTGCGTGGTTGATGTAAATGGCGTCGGATATAATGTAAATATTTCTGGATCCACAATGGATAGAATGCCGGGGATTGGTGAGGCGGTGAAGCTCTATACCTACACCAATGTTAAAGAAGATGCATTCACATTGTTCGGATTTCTTTCAAGGGATGAACTGAATCTTTTTAAGATGCTGATTACGGTTAATGGAATTGGACCAAAAGGTGGCCTTTCTATTCTTTCTGTTATGACACCGGATGACCTTAGGTTTGCCATTATGGCGGGAGACAGCAAGTCTTTGTCCAAGGCACCTGGAATTGGCAAGAAGACGGCTGAGAGGATTACGTTGGAGCTTCGGGATAAGCTTAAGGTATCTGAGGATGAGCTTCTTGGAGGCAGCGCTGGAACGGCAGCATCTACCCTTGTGGGTGAGTCAGACTTTGAGAACAGCGCAAGAGATGAGGCTGTGGCTGCACTTGTGGCACTTGGTTATAATTCTACAGATTCCATGAAGGCGGTTAGGAAGGTTTTAGCAGCTTCTCCAGAGGCTGGAGAGGACACAGAAAAGCTTCTTAAGCTGGCGCTGAAGGAAATGTTCTAATTCGAATCATGAATGATAGTACATTTTCATTCTGTAGATTTGAAGTAGATATGACTATAGATTTTAAAGAATAATAGATGGTTAAATGATATGGAAAAACGAAAGATAAATACAACCTCCAGGAGTGTGGACACTAAGGAGAACCTTGAGGATGTGAAAATCGAGGGTAGTCTTCGCCCCAAGAGCCTTGATACCTATATCGGACAAAAGAAGATAAAGGAAAGCCTTAAGATTTACATAGAGGCAGCCAAGAAAAGAGGAGACAGTCTTGATCACCTCCTTTTTTACGGACCTCCCGGACTTGGTAAGACTACTCTTTCTCAGATCATTGCAAATGAGATGGGAGTTAATATCAAGATCACCAGTGGCCCTGCAATAGAAAAGCCTGGAGATATGGCTGCGATTCTTAATAATCTGCAGGAGGGAGATATTCTTTTTGTGGATGAGATCCACCGACTTAACAGACAGGTGGAGGAGGTTTTGTATCCTGCAATGGAGGACTTTGCTATAGATATTATGATAGGCAAGGGGCCTACAGCCAGGTCTATCAGACTTGACCTTCCAAGATTTACTTTGGTTGGCGCCACAACCAGGGCTGGTATGCTTTCAGCACCTCTTCGTGACAGGTTTGGAATGATCCATAGAATGGAGTTTTACGATATCGATGAACTTTGTACCATCATCATGCAGTCGGCCAGAGTTCTTGGTGTTGAGGTAGATGAAAAGGGCGCCATGGAGATGGCTCGAAGAAGCCGTGGAACACCACGTCTTGCCAACAGAATTCTTAAGAGAGTAAGGGATTTTGCCCAGGTTAAATATGACGGTGTTATCACTGAGAAGGTGGCTATTACAGCCCTTGACCTTATGGATGTAGATAAGATGGGACTTGACCATATTGACAGGAATCTTCTTATGACCATGATTGAGAAGTTTGGAGGCGGTCCGGTTGGACTTGATACTCTGGCTGCGGCTATCGGTGAGGATTCAGGAACAATTGAGGATGTCTACGAGCCCTATCTTATTAAAAACGGCTTCATCAACAGGACACCAAGAGGAAGAGTTGTAACTGAGGAGGCATATCACCATCTTGGCTTAGTGGTTCAGGAATAAAGTGTTTTTATAATGATTATATTTTATCCTTGAAATGGAAAGCACCGCAGTTATATAATTACACTATATGTTATGCTGTTCATGTACGTAGAGGCGGAACGTGTTAACAAATAGGGGGAATCTTTATGGCATCTAAGACAGATACCGAGGTTATCATCGGGGGCAAGGTTTTTACATTAAGTGGATATGAGAGTGAGGAGTACCTTCAGAAGGTTGCTTCTTACATTAACAATAAGATTGCTGAGTACAACAAGATTGACGGCTTTAAGAGACAGCCTGTAGACACTCAGAATGTTCTTTTGCAGCTTAATATTGCAGATGACTATTTCAAGTCCAAGAAGCAGATTGAGCTTATGGAGGAACAGCTTTCTGAGAAGGAAAAGGAACTCTATGACCTGAAGCACGAGCTTATAGCTACTCAGATTAAGCTTGAGAATACTGAGAAGAATGGCAAGAGCCTTCAGACTAAGCTTGATGATTCTTCCAAGAAGATAATTCAGCTTGAAACTCAGATCAAGGGTACAGGTAGTAAAAAATAATGAGTTTGTTGGGCTGCCCTAGTGGCAGCCTTATTTTTTAACGGATATGCATATGAATAGAAAGAAAGTTGAACTACTGGCTCCTGCAGGGAGCTATGAAACAATGGTGGGTGCCTTCAATGCAGGGGCAGACGCTGTTTATCTTGGTGGCGCAAAGTTTGGCGCAAGAGCTTATGCTGACAATTTTGACAGGGAGCAGGTTCTTGACGCTATTAGTTATGCTCATCTTCATGGGAAAAAGATTTATATGACCGTCAATACTCTGATCAAGGAAAAGGAGTTTGGAGAGGTCTATGATTTTATGTTGCCTTTCGCAGAAAAAAATCTTGATGGCGTAATTGTCCAGGACTATGGAGTTATGCGCCTTATAAGGGATGAATTTCCTAATGTGGAGCTTCATGCCAGCACTCAGCAGACTGTTACAGGCGTTAGCGGAGCAAGACTTTTAAAGGAGCTTGGCTGCTGTAGGGTTGTTCCTGCAAGAGAGCTTAGCCTTGAAGAAATGAAGGCTATAAGGACCGAGGCTGATGTGGAGGTTGAAGCCTTTATCCATGGCGCTATGTGCTATTGCTATTCCGGAGTATGCCTTTTTAGCAGTATGGTTGGAGGAAGAAGCGGCAACCGTGGCCGTTGTGCGCAGCCCTGCAGATTGCCTTACCAGCTTGGCGGCGCAGGCAAGGGCAAGGAGGTATATCCTCTTAGTCTTAAGGATATGTGTACTATTGGCATTATCCCTGAACTTATCGAGGCGGGAATTGATTCCTTCAAGATCGAGGGGAGAATGAAAAAGCCTGAGTATGCAGCAGGCGTTACTTCTCTTTACAGAAAATATATTGATAAATACTATGCAGATCCTAAGGCTGATATCAGGGTTTCATCAGAGGATATGGAGATTTTGAAGTCTCTTTATCAAAGAACCGGTATTAGTGAGGGCTATTATCACAAGCATAACGGCAAGGATATGATAACAATTTCATCTCCTGCATATAATGCCACCTCTGACAAGGTGCTGGAGACGGTTAGAGAGAAGTACCTTGGCTATGAGATGAAGATAAAATGCACCATGGAATGTGAGCTTACCCTGGATAAGCCCGCGATTATATCTATGAAACTGTCTCATGATGGAAGAGAGCTTTCTGAAAAGGTAGTTGGAAATGTTGTTCAAAGAGCTTCGAAGCGTCCTATGAATGAGGACAGCGTTTTAAAGCAGCTTGGAAGACTAGGAAATACACTTTTTGAAGCTGAGGATATCGCAGTTTACATTGATGATAATGGTGAGGGTTGTGGAATATTCATACCTGTAAGCGAGCTTAATAATCTTCGAAGGAGCCTTTGCGAGAAGATGGAGAATAGGCTCTTTGAGGGACTATCAGATAAAGCTTTTGGCAAAGCACAGGAAAAAGGTGTTGCAGCTAACAGTTGTGTTAAGGATGAAGGCTTATCAGAAAATAGTAAAGACACTTCTTTCCATATCCTTGTAAATACAAAAGAACAGCTTGAAACAGTTACATCTATGCTGGGTAGCGGTTTGGACAAAAAGGCTGCAAGAATCTATGCTGATAGCGACCTTGTTTTATCTGGGGATGAAAAAGTAAAGAGCCTTTGCGATAGTTTAGCTGATCTTGGAACAGAGCTAATTGTGGCACTTCCTTACGTTACAAGGAAGGAAAAGTTTGATGCCCACAAGGATCTTGATGATATAATAAAGCAGCTTTCAGATAATGAGAGCCCTTTTACAGGCGTTCTTATAAGAAACTTAGAACAGCTTGGCTTTTTTAGAGAAAGACATTTTTCCGGAAAGGTAATTCTGGATTATGGCGTCTATGTATGGAACAAGGAGGCGGCTCTTTTATTAAAGGAGTGCGCAAAAGATGACTTTGAGATAGCTGAGATTTCAGTGCCTCTTGAGCTTACCATTCATGAAACAAAGCAGCTAGTAAAGGCAATAAGAAAGGAAATGAATATTCCGATTTCCTTTAATGTTTATGGCAGAACGCCGATGATGGTAAGTGCCGGCTGCGTTAAGAAAACGTTGCAAAGCTGCAGCGGCAAAATGAATGAGTACAGTTCTGAGAAGCTGACTATAGTAGACAGAATGGGGAATGTTCTTCCTGTAGTTACCAAGTGCAGAAATTGCTATAATGTTATCTGGAATGCTCATCCTACGTCTCTTTGCAAGAAGCTTAATGAGATTATGGATATGCATCTTTTTGATAATTTGAGAATTGATTTTAGTGTTGAAAAATCGGGGGAAATACAGAGCGTTCTTAGAGCATTTTTGAATGATGATAAAGAGAGTCTTTCAAAAATGGCAGACCAGAGCTTTACAACCGGTCACTATAAGCGCGAAGTAGAGTAATTTTAAATGGAGTTATATGTAACTGAGATTTCAAAATATGTCATAACTCTTTTTCTCTTTTTGTATTCGATTTTTTCGTTTGCGGTGTTCAAATACAAGACTGAGAAAAAGAGGAAAGGACTATATATAGGCCAGATAATCTGCATGTTTCTGATGCAGATAGCCTGCTTTGTTCAGATTCTGGCACGAACAGGGAAAGCGAAATATATATTTTTCTTTTCATTTCAGGTGATTGTGTTTGCGTCTGTGCTGATGCTTTTTTACATAATCTATCCTGATGCCAGCAGGCTTCTTATCAACAATTCCTGCATTCTTTTGATGATAGGAATGATCATTCTTACGCGAATATCCTATGAAAAGGCAATTAAGCAGTTCTTCATAATTACTGCTTCTTTTATAATTGGATTTTTTATCCCGGAGATAATATTCAGGTTTGAATTCCTTAAAAGATTTACCTGGGCCTATGCAGCGCTTGGAGTTGCGGCTATTGGCGTGGTTCTTGTTTTGGGAGCTGTTACCAATGGCTCAAAGATTTCCTATACCTTGTTTGGAATTACATTTCAGCCCTCTGAGTTTGTAAAGATCATTTTCCTGTTTTTTATGGCAGGGGCGCTTTATGAGGCGGAGAGTCTTTTACAGCTGTTTTTGGCATCAGCTGTTGCTGCTGTACATGTAATTATTCTGGTTCTGTCCAAGGACCTTGGAAGTGCGCTTATTTTCTTTGTGATTTACCTTGCTATGATCTATATTGCTACAGAAAATATCGGGTATCTCATTATGGGACTTTCCTTTGGCGTTTTGGCAAGTGCCATAGCTTACAGGCTCTTTAGCCATATTCAGGTGAGAGTCCATGCGTGGCTTGATCCCTTTACGGATATAGAGGCTACTGGCTTCCAGCTTTCTCAGTCACTTTTTAGCATCAGTAGCGGATGTTGGTTTGGACGAGGACTTTATGGAGGCTCACCCCAGTCAATTCCCTACGTTGAGCAGGATTTTATTTTTTCTGCAATTGCAGAGGAGCTGGGAGTTATTTTTGGAGTTTTGATGGCGGCGGTTTGTATCAGCACTTTTGTTGCACTGATGCAGGAAGGGTACTTCCTTAGGGACAAGTATTACAGGCTTATTGTGACCGGAATTGCGGTTGCTTATATTTTTCAGATCTTCCTTACTATTGGAGGTGGAGCGAAGTTCATTCCTCTTACGGGAGTTACGCTTCCTTTTGTAAGCTACGGGGGAACGTCTGTATTAACTACTATTATGATGATAATGATTGCAGAGGGAATCTGCATGATCAGGAGCGATGAGAGATACGAAGCAATCGAAAGACGAAGAAGAATGGAGGCCAAAAGGCGTGCCAATAAAGGACAGCAAAGAGATTCAGGGGCAGAAGAATAAGAAAAAAAGAATAAGGTCTTATCCGATAATAGTTTTGTCTGTGTTTTATATTGGGCTTTTTATGGCGCTATTAGGGTACATCTGCGTTTACGGATATTCCAACAGGCAGGTTCTTTTGAACAACAGCTATAATTCCAGACAACAGCTTCTTTTAAAGCAAAATACCAGAGGAAAGATCCTGTCAAGAAATGGGGACGTTCTTGCTTATTCCCAGAAAAACGAAGAGGGCAAGGACAAGAGATATTACCCCTATGAAAAGGAATTTGCCCATGTTGTAGGCTATTCCACCAATGGAAAGGCTGGAATTGAGGCTCTTACAAACTATTATCTGATCAACACCAGTATTGACCTTAAGGATAAGGTGGCCTATGACGCCAGGGGAGAGAAATATCCTGCGGATAATGTTATTACAACTCTTGATGTTAATCTTCAGGAGGTGGCTTATAATGCGCTTTCTGCCAGAAAGGGTGCTGTAATTGTTTCTAATCCTAAGACAGGTGAGATTCTTGCCATGGTGTCAAAGCCGGATTTTGATCCGAATCTCATTGAACAGGAATGGCAGAGCCTCATTGAGGATAAATCGCCTGATGCCAAGCTTCTTAACAGGGCAACACAGGGACTTTACCCTCCTGGATCAACCTTTAAGATCGTGACAGCACTTGCTTTCATGAGAGAGCATCCGGATGATTATCTTAGCTACAGATATAACTGTAATGGTAGATTTACACTGGATGGAAGCACTATTTCCTGCTATCACGGAGAAAGCCATGGCAGTGAGGATTTTGAAACTGCCTTTGCCAAATCATGTAATTCGGCCTTTGCAGAGATTGGAACAACTAAGGTTTCACAGTCTACCTTTAGCAAGACTTTAAGTGACTTTATGTTTAATCAGGAGCTTCCTGTCAGCATTGTGTATTCAAAGAGTAGTGCCCAGTACACAAAAGAAATGACTACTGACGAAATTATGCAGCTTTCAATCGGTCAGGGGACCACAGCGGTTTCTCCAATGCATATAAATCTTATTACCAATGCCGTTGCCAATGGCGGAATGCTGATGAAGCCTTATCTTGTTCAGGAGATTAAGTGCGATGACGGAACTGTTGTAAAGAGCTTTTCTCCTGAAAACTATAAGAGGCTTATGACTGAAAAAGAGGCTGAGAATCTCACTTCAGTAATGGAGCAGGTTGTGGAAAAGGGAACGGCTACAAAGCTTAAAGGACTGTCATATTCTGCGGCTGGCAAAACCGGCTCAGCGGAGTTTAATTCTGCCACATCAGATTCCCATGCGTGGTTTACAGGCTTTGCTCCAGCAGATGACCCTGAGATCAGCGTTACCATTATCGTTGAGAACGCAGGAAGCGGCGGAAGCTATGCAGTGCCCATTGCCAAGAGAATCTTTGATGCCTATTTCGGAGTTGAATAAAATGAGAAAACACAGGTTTTGTGAGTTTTACAAGAAATTATACTGGGGGCCTTCCGTAAAAAACAGGCAGCTTGTCAAATGGAAGCTTTCACATGGAAGCGGACAGCTTGACATCTATTGTGTTACCAGGGCTTCGATGGAGCAGGATCAGCTTGATATCATACACTGCGCTTTTTTGAGACAGCGATATTATCTGGAAAATCCTGTTATGGTATATGGCATTGCTAAAGGCTATAATGAAGCTGTAGACATTGTTATGCAGATTTCCAGAGAGGCCTGTATCGCAGGCATGGACGGGAAACTGTTGGATTTTCTTAACCTAGAGGAATAATATTATTATTTGATTTGTTGGGGAGCTTTTTCTTTTATGCTAACAGGAGTTTTGACTGCTCTTAAAATAACGGGAATAGTGCTTTTGTGCATTTTGGCATTTATCCTGTTCATACTTCTTTTGATTCTTTTTGTACCTATTCGTTACAAGGTAACAGGGAATGTTCCTGATACTGAGCTGGATAACGGCTTTGACGTGGAGGCGATTACGTTTTCTGCGAGATTTCACTGGCTACTTCATATCGTGAGCGGAGGCATTGAATTTCCTGATGACAAGGAGTTTAAAGTCAAAGTGTTTGGAATAACTGTTTTTCCTAGGAAAGAAAAGGAAGAACTGGATGATGAAGATGAATATGAAGAGGCAAAAGCTGATGAGAGTTTAACTGCTGATGCAAGTGAAGGTGATAAAAGTGAGGTCGCTGAGGCAGTAGATACTGCAGAAGCAGATGTTGATTCAGATGCAACTCAAAATGTGGATGATGATTCTGACTCGGAAAAAGAGGCGGATACAGATACTGCCAGCGATACTGAGGGAGAAACAGCGTCTTACGAAAATGAAGTCGAATCCGATAATGATTCCAATGAATCGTCCGATATAAATATCGAAGACGAGGAAGATGATAAAGCGCTTATCGAGATATTGTCAGATATCTTTGAAAAGATTGGAAATATTCTCAAAACACCACTAAATGTGCTGAGAAAAATCCAATATACAATATCTAGAGCGTGTGATAAAATGGATATGATAAAAACTACACTTGAAAACGATATTTTCAAGCGTGCTTATAACCTGGTTAAGAAGAAGCTTATTCGTCTTTTGAAGATGATTCTTCCTGATAAAACGGACATCCGTGTTCGGTTTGGAACCGGGGATCCTGCTGATACAGCTCAGGTTGTGGCTTATTATAGTGCTTTTTATCCGTTTTTATATGACAAAGTCAGATTTGAACCGGATTTTGACCGCAAGGTTGTTGGTACGGACGTGTATCTAAAGGGGCATATAACTGTTTTTACAGTTCTGTACTGCGTTCTTGTTTGTTATTTCAACAAGGATGTAAAGAAGGTTATTAAGAGATTCAAGAAGATATTTAATTCATAAGTTTTTCAGTCATCGGAGGTATGGGAGTGAGTAATTTTAATGAAGTTGTTGGATCATTGCTAAATGGCATGAATTCTATTATGGCAACAAAGACAGTTGTTGGAGAAGCTACTAAGGTCGGAGATACTATCATTCTTCCTCTTGTAGAAGTATCCTTTGGCGTTGGCGCCGGTTCCAGCTCTGCAGACAAGAAGAACGGTGGATGTGGAGGTTTTGGTGCCAAGATGTCTCCAAGTGCAGTTCTTGTAATCAAGGATGGTACAACCAAGCTTGTAAATGTAAAGAACCAGGATGCAGTTACAAAGGTTCTTGATCTTGTTCCGGATATCGTTGATCGTTTTGCTTCCAAGAAGGACAAAATGATGGATGATGATGAGGCTACCAAGATTGCTTTTCCGGAAGATAATGAATAATCGGTAGTAACAGGTATTATGGGTTTTATCCAGAAGGTGGGGGTTCCTTATGGACGATAGAAAGAAATTTGAAGAAATATTATTAAATGGCTCTGAGGATGAACTTGCTCAGCTTAGGTTATGGCTTTTCAAGGAAAGCGTAAGACTTGAGAATCACGAAAGTGCTCTCGAGGAAAGGTATGCCAAGCTTGAGGAAGAGGAAATGGCGTTCAAGGCCAGAATGGATGCGGCTGAGAGAAAGCTTGAAACTGCAATCAAAAAGCTCAACAACGACAAGGCTTTGTTCGATCAAAGACTCCGCATTCTTAACAACGGTTTTGACCAGCTTACAAATGATAAAAAGAAGCTGGAGAACGAATATATAAGGCTTGAGAGGGAAAAGGCTTATCAGAGGCAGAATGAGTATGATGCTCTTGATGTTCTCTTTAGAGGGGTAAACAATCCGCTTGCACTTAAAAAGCGTTACAAGGATCTTATGAAGATGTTCCATCCGGACAACGTCAGTGGCGATCAGGAAATGGTACAGCTTATCAATCAGGAATATGCAGCTCTTTGCAGAGAATTTGATATCAGTATGATTAACTGATAATAATAGTACTATTAAAAAATCATTGTATTACAAATACTATTATGATAATGTTAACGAGTCATTGTTCATCATGGACAATGACTTGTATATGTTCTGCGGGGAATATATATCTGGCGTTTCTGCCGGGATTTTCATTTATACAAACTGAAATGAAAAAGGAAAAATTAATAGAAAAATTATGTTGACACACCCGAACATTTGTTTTAATATGGATAATATACAGAACGGGTGTTCTTAAAAGGAGAAAAGTATGGAAATAGAAGAAAAGCAAAAAGCATTAGAAGCAGCACTTGGTCAGATTGAGAAGCAGTTCGGTAAGGGTGCTGTAATGAAGCTTGGTGATTCATCTGATACTATGAATATTGAGACAATTCCTACAGGCTCTCTCAGCCTTGATATTGCTCTTGGCCTTGGAGGAATTCCTAAGGGAAGAATTATTGAGATTTACGGACCTGAGTCCAGTGGTAAGACTACTGTTACTCTTCATATGATAGCAGAGGTTCAGAAGAGAGGCGGAATTGCAGGTTTCATCGATGCTGAGCATGCTCTTGATCCTGTTTATGCCAAGAACATCGGTGTAGATGTAGATAACCTTTATATTTCACAGCCAGATAGTGGTGAGCAGGCTCTTGAGATTACAGAGACCATGGTTCGCTCTGGCGCTATTGATATCGTTGTTGTTGACTCTGTAGCAGCTCTTGTACCTAAGGCTGAGATTGATGGCGACATGGGTGATTCTCATGTAGGTCTTCAGGCAAGACTTATGTCACAGGCTCTTCGTAAGCTTACAGCAGTTATCAGCAAGTCTAACTGTACTGTAGTATTTATCAACCAGCTTCGTGAGAAGGTTGGTGTTATGTTTGGTAACCCTGAGACAACA
>JAEEGL013786635.1_pt1 | contig 15676 bp, 5 predicted proteins | sample 9134231 | NCBI WGS metagenome assembly JAEEGL01 (sample SAMN16246548, study PRJNA631951) | gut metagenome | biome: gut microbiome; feature: rumen; material: fiber-attached | host: Bos | place: Iran: Karaj | collected 2018-10
AATACTTTCATACGAAAATATAACTCAGATGAAAGAGGCTGGAGTCCAGGAAGCAGACAGAAAAGTCCTCACATTCGTCGATGCAAGACAGGATGCGGCTTTACAGGCTGGACATACAAATGATTTCATTCGCATCGGAAAAATTAGAAGCGCCATCTGGAATGCTGTCGAAAATGAAACTGAGAAGATTGATTATTCCAGAATTGCACGCTTGGTATTTGAGCAATTGCATCTTTCTACTGATGATTTCTCAATCAGGCCAGGACTCCGCGGAGGCAGAGCTGAGGAAGTCCAAAAAATATTGATAAGATTCCTTAACAGCATCATTTACGACGATCTTGCAGGCAACTGGAGCATCATCATGCCCAATCTTGAAGACTGCGCTCTTCTAAAAATCAACTACAAGTATCTGCATGATGAAATCACAGGGGAGAATGGTTCAGAACGTTTGTATGACATTCCAGAACTTGAAGGAATGAATGATGCGGAAAAGGAGGAGTTCCTGATACAAATATTCGACTATATGCGTCATAAACTGTGCATCCATTCGGAAGACAGGAAGAAGAGTGTGGTAAATGACCTTATGAAGTCCGTTCGCGATAATCTGAAAGCGCCTTGGACGCTTGAAGAAAATGATACAATTGACACGGCTCATTCCCTGTTTCTCGTAAAGCCAGACAAGAAAAATAGCTTCAACACAGAAAGCGGTGGATACAGGAGCAAACTAGCGACCTTTGTTCGAGACTATCTGCAAAAACATACCAATATTAGATTTGACCATGAAGGCGAATACACGTCTTACATGCAAAGACTTTTTGCCCAGCTTCAAAATTATATCATTGAAAACAAAGGCATGTACCAACTTGATTGCAATGCATTGCTTTGGGAGGCTGGTGACGGTAAGAATGTTCGAACGGATCAGGTTAGAATACGCACATTGAACAATGTCGTCCAATTCAAGCCCAATGAGTTTTTCCAAGACTTCTACAAGAGTATCCCGCTTCAGAATGTAAATCTTGAAGCAAAAGACCATACTGGACAAGTTAGCAAAGAAGAGCGGGAACAAAGAGAAAAAGATTTTAGAGAAGGACTTTTCCCGATTCTATACTGTTCTCCGACCATGGAGTTGGGTATCGATATCAAAGATCTGAGCATTGTCGGCATGCGCAACGTTCCTCCTACTCCATCGAACTATACACAGCGTGCAGGACGTGCAGGACGTAATGGACAGGCGGCTTTGATTTACACCTATTGTCGTTCCAGAAACTCGCACGAGCACTACTATCTAAATCATCCTGAAAAGATGGTAAAAGGAGAGGTCAAAGCTCCGAGGATGGAACTTGTCAATGAGGAGCTTTTCAGGACGCATCTCCACTCCGTAATCCTTTCTTTGTATCCGATACCGCAGTTGTCAAACGGCATAGCGGATCTAGTGGACTACAATGACTTAAACAATATCTTCATCAAAGATGAAGTTCGTCATATCCTGCAACTTTCTGATGATCAGAAAAATAGAATAAAACAAGTTTTCACACAAGTTGTTTCAGATATGTTCCTCCAGAAAAGACTTTCCACAGAAAATCCATACTGGTACACGGAAGATTGGATGGACATTGTTCTGAAACTCTATGAAAAAGATTTTGATGTGGCCCTTAATCGTTGGCGTGCACTCTACAAGGAAGCCCAGACACAAATAATCGAAGCCAACAAGATCATTGAAAACCGCATATACGGTGAAAACTCGCAGGAGAAGAAAGACGCCCATATCAAACAGCAGCGAGCAGAGAATATGCGCGACATGCTTCTTGGTAAGAACCAAGGCAGAAATCTGGAGGAGAATGAATTCTATCCATACCGCTATTTCGCCAGTGAAGGCTTCCTGCCCGGTTACAATTTCACCAAACTGCCACAGCGTGTCATGCTGCAATATAAGGGCGACAAGATTGAGTATCTCAGCCGTCCACGGCAGCTGGCGTTAAGCGAATTCGGGCCACAGAACATCATCTACAACAATGGCGGCAAGTTCCGTGTGGTACGCATGATGCTCACGGGAGATGTCATGTATCATAAGTTCTTCTACAACCCGAAGACATGCGTCATCTACAAGGATCAGGAGAACGCAACGAACCACGTTGACATCATCACTGGCGAACCGCTTGACGGCGTGTCTGTGATGGTTCCCGGATTCTGTATTCAGTCTGGCGATATGGTCGCCAATGAACAGGAAAAAATAACATGTCAGGAAGAAGAGCGTTCAAGAAAACCCTACCAGACAAAAACGTATTTCTCCAGTGATGATCCAAAATCTATCAGCGAATGCGAGTTGAAACGCGGCGATGAACATCTTGCCAATATCCGTTATATTCCCGCCTGTCGGATAACATATTTTCTTGAATCAAAGAACGATGCCAATGCCAATGGATTCGCGTTTGACACGAAAACTGGTGATTGGGTCAGTCAAGATCGCGTGGCTCTTATCCAGAAAGATGCGGATCAGCATCCGGAAGAAGCAGGACGTTTGAAATTTGTAAAGCTCTTCACTGAAACGACTGCCAACGCCATCTACATCCAGCCGATGGCCGCCTTGGATCTTATCGACAGTAGTTCCGTCCGCACATTCCTGTACGCCTTCAAACAGGCCATCGAAGATGTCTTCCAGATTGAAAGCAGCGAGATCGGCGCGGAAGTCATGGGCGAATGCGACGTGCCGAACATCTTCATCTATGAAAACGCCCAAGGCTCGCTTGGCGTTCTTTCTCGTTTGGTGCAGGAACCGCAATCATATCGCGCCGTTGTCGCAAGAGCGTATGAAATATGCTTCGGAAACAAAGCCGAATATACAGCCGATGAACTGCAAGCCTTGACGCCTGCCGATTACAGCAATCTTCTCAACTACTATAACCAACCGTACCATTCGCAGATCGATATTCGCAAAATCTACCATACCTTGAAAGTGATGGAAATGGCGACGGTAGAAGTACATAGTGCAGGACAGAAAAACCAGTCATACGATGCACAGTACCGCGCGTTGGAGGCCGCTCGCGACCAAAACAGCAGCACGGAATACAAATTCCTCAAATATCTCTATGACAACAGGTTGAGACTCCCGGATGAAGCCCAGCCGATGTTCCCTGAACAATACTATGTCCAGCCGGATTTTAAGTATGGTCGTCATATCGTCGTCTTCTGTGACGGAACGCCCCATGACAAACCAGAAGTGATTGAAGACGACAAAAAGAAACGACAAGTGTTGGAAGATGCGGGTTATGTAGTTCTTGTATGGCGCTATGACCAACCATTGGAAGAATTCATCGCCCAGCATTCCGACATTTTCACACCAGTAAATTAATCGCATTATGGATTTCAAGACAGGAACACTTGTTGAATATCGCAACCGCCCATGGGTCATACAGCAGTCCACAGATAAAGACTTGCTCGTCATGAAGCCTCTCGGCGGTACGGATGCGGAGACAATTGGCTTGTACCGCCCTCTTTATGGTAACGGTCTGGACATAAAATCATATGAGTTTAAAAGACCGTCATCGTTTGACATCGGCAATTTCGGTTATCAATCCGCCGCGCGTATTCTTTACAATGCCTGCCGATTGTCGTTCAGAGATATCGCAGGCCCGTTTCAGTGTCTTGGAAAACTATCTTTCGAGCCCCGCCCCTACCAGATGGTTCCGCTTATTCTGGCGTTGAAACAGGAACGCATACGGTTGCTTATTTCAGACGACGTTGGTATCGGCAAGACGATGGAATCTCTGCTGATAGCGAAAGAGCTATTGGACAGAAAAGAAATAGACCGATTCGCGGTTATCTGCCTGCCGCATCTTTGCGAACAGTGGCAGAATGAAATCAAAGATAAGTTCGGCCTTGATGCCGAAATCATCCGTTCAAGCACCATCAGCAGGCTTGAAAAGAAGCTCCGTGGAGATCAGAACGTCTTTCGTGACATTCCGTTTCAAGTCATCTCCATCGATTATGTCAAACAGAAGGAGCGCTTGGGTATATTCCTTGATCATTGTCCGGATTTCATCATCGTCGATGAAGCCCACACCTGCGCACGTCCAAAAGGCGCAAATAACTCCCAGCAGCAGAGATACAATCTTCTGCGGAAATTGTCGGACCGCGGAAAGCAAATGGTTCTCCTGACGGCGACACCACACAGCGGCCAGCCAGAGGAATTCCAATCGATCATCGGTCTTTTGAAGCCTGAATTTGAAAACTATGAACTCAAGACAGCGGAAGAACGTGAAGAATTGTCTCGCTATTTTATCCAACGGCGAAGAGCTGACATTATTCATTATCTCGGTGGTGAAATGGTTTTCCCAAAACGTGTAGGATTTGATAATGAATACAGTTTCGCGCCTGAGTACAGCGCGCTTCTTTATGATCTTATCAAATATATAAAGAGCGGCGTTAGCCAGATGACCACCTCTGATAAACGCAAACAACGGTATATCTATTGGGACTTGTTGGCTTTGATGAGAGGCGTCATGTCAAGCCCTGAATCAGGCATTAGTATGCTGATAAACAAAATCAGCAAGAGTAATAATGATTTTTCCAATGATGACTCGGAAGAGGTCAAAAAAGTTTTCATATTTAACGACCAACTAAAGGATTTGCTGAGCGCCGATGACGTTGTGCCAGAAGCATACGAAACGGCAAGTATGGCAGACAAGAACAAGTTACGTTCATTTATCAAGACATTGGAACACATAAAAGAAACAGATTCAGATTACAAAGTGAAGGCAGCATTGGAATATGTGGAATTTGCCCTGTCCATTGACAAGAATCCAATTGTCTTCTGCCAATATATCCAGACTGCAGAGTATGTTGGAAATTATATTGCAGAACATCTGAAAGCCAACAAGAAGACGAAGAATGTGGTGGTTGATACGATCACAAGCCGCCTTTCCGATGAAGAGCGAAAAATGAAAATCGATGATCTTACGGCAAATGAACACCATGTTCTAGTATGTACAGACTGCTTGTCTGAAGGCGTCAATTTACAGACTGGCTTCGATACAGTAATCCATTACGACCTGCCATGGAATCCCAACCGTATGGAACAGAGAAACGGTCGTATTGACCGCTTCGGGCAGACTTCAGCTGAAGTCGTTGTCTCCACCATGCACAGCAAAAATAATCCGGTCGATGATATTGTTCTAAATATCCTATACAAGAAACAGGAGGAAATTCGGAAGAAACTCGGTGTATATCTGCCGATCGCTGACAATGATGCATCTCTGATGGAAGCCATTATGGAGCGCATCATGAAGTCCAATGCTCAACCGCAGCAAGTTCAGCTTGAACTGTTTACGGATGAAACATTCCAAAAACAATTCGAAAAGGAGCGTGAGCTTCAAATCAAGCGGCTTGAAGAGAACGAAAAGCTTTCACACACCTATTTCGCCCATAATAACAAACAAATGGATCCCACTCGCCTGACGGCCTCTCTCGAAGAGGCACGGCAGGTAATCGGCGGTGTCAAAGAGACTTGTGATTTTGTCGTGCAAGAATTGAAGAATGCCCATGTGAACGTCAGGCAGGATGCTGATTTGTGCTATAGCTTCCTTAAGGTTGAACTGCCCGCCAACCTTCAGCATTATTTTACAAAATCCGGAAATACCGTGAAGATTTCCTTCGCGTCACCAACGCCTAAAGGCTATACTTATATTGGACGCAATCACATATTCGTTGAAGATCTTTCCAGAGGCGTCGTTAACGACACAATCAATGGCGGCGATTTGGCGGCATGCCGTGCCATGGTTATGGAAACGGCGGATATCACAAAGAAGACAACAGTGCTTCTCATGCGCGTTCGCAGTGTTATAAAGGACAAAAAGGCTCCAGATCGGCAGATTGTCGGGGAGGAAATGATTTTCGTCGGCTATAGAGGCAATATCGAAAACCACGAATATCTTTCTCAGGAGGAATGCCAGAAACTGTTCCTGACAGCCAAGGCTTCCGGCAATATCGAAGCCGTCGCCCAAAAGCAGCTTTTTGAGCGTTCGACAGAATGGATCAATGACGAACAGACCTTACGGCTTCATACCGATAGCATCGCTTTGGAAAGAGCACAACACCTGATTGAAGCATATTCGCAATACCGAACTTTCCTGACATCCGCGGAGTATCAGGTGGTGGAGCCTGTTCTTCCAATGGATGTGATAGCCGCTTACGTTTTCATTCCAAAAATCTGATGTACAATGGATTACACTAGCATACACATATACGGGCATTTCCTTTCCGATGACATCCTTCATGCCGTCGAGCAGGATAACACGATGATCGGAAACCGTGAGCAGGATTTTGGCCTTGACTCACCCGTACAGAGCACCATCGATTATGTCTGGAGTTCGCTCAGAAATGACTGGAACTACTTCAAGGAACGTAGCATGGTCAACGATCCATACGGGACACGCCGTTCGCGCGATTTGATGGAGCGTTTTCTGAAAAATCTTGGCTATGTTCTTTCCAAACAGACCAGTTATATTCTCATCAATGGCATTGGTTATGACATCACGTATCTGTGCAATGGTTTGAAGGATCTGCCTGTCATCATCATCGGTGACAAGACAGGAGACGCCGAAATTGATACATTGGACAAATGCTCTCTTGACTATCGTGCAAAAGGTGCCCAACGGAAGAAATCGCCTCATGCCACGATGCTCGAATATCTGAACAATACGGAAAACGTGTACGGTATCGTGAGCAACGGCAAGACTCTCCGCATCCTCCGCAACACAGGGCAGCTGGTCAAATTGACCTATATCGAATTCGATCTTCAGCGCATGTTGGAGGAAGACAAATACACGGAATTCTGTCTCATGTTCCGCCTGCTTCATTCAACCCGCTTCCGCGTCTCTGGAGACGAACAATGTGTGATGGAACGCTACTTCAACATGAGTATTGAAAGCGGCAACCGCATTCGTGACGGTCTTTCCATGGCGGTTCAGCGTGCCATGGAGATAATCGGCCGTGCCGCCTTTCAGGGAAATGGTTTAGGCAACGCGGCATTGACTGCCGCCATCATGGGAGGCCAGTTGACTCCAGAACGATTCAATAAGGAACTGATTCATTTCATCTATAGATTGCTCTTCTTGTTCATTATCGAAGAAAGAAATTTAGTTTACCAAATTCCATCGCCAGAAGATCCTGACTACAAGAAAATTTGCAAATTCCAGGATATCTACAAACAGTTTTACGCGGCGTCAAGATTGCGTCAGAAGAGCGAACTGGCCTATCTTCGCCAACGGCAATATCATGACCTGTGGGATGGTCTGATGGACACGTTCCGCCTCTTTGAGAATGAAGCCTTCGGCGAACCGATTGGCATCAAGCCACTTGGCGGTGTGTTGTTCAATTCCGAAACGTTGCGGTATCTGAAACGATGCACCATCAACAATGCCGCTCTTTTGGAAGCGTTCAGTGCATTGAATGAATTTAGGGACGAACGCCAGCAATTGGTCAAGATCAACTACTCTTCTCTTGATGTGGAAGAGTTCGGCTCCGTTTATGAAGGCATTCTTGAAATGCGTCCATATGTCAATCAACAGACCGCCACATCTGCGTGGGAGTTCGGTTATGTTGGTGGACTTGACCGTAAGAGCACTAGCAGTTATTACACACGCCCTGATCTTGTGCAAAGTCTGATCAAGACGACGCTGATTCCTGTCATTGAGAAGATTTTATCTGAACATCAGACTACGGAAGAAAAGATCAAGGCTCTTCTAAATATGAAAGTCTGTGATGGAGCCAGCGGTTCTGGCCATATTGTTCTGGCCATGGCTCGTACGATCGCATGGTATGTGTGTACGCTACGAACGGGTGAAGACAATCCCGCCTCGCTTGACTATCGCGAAGCCTTGCGTGAAGTGATTCAGAAATGCATCTATGCTGTGGACTACAATCCGGATGCAGTTGAACTGTGCAAGGTGGTTCTCTGGATTGAAGGCTACTGTGCGGGCAAGCCGCTTTCGTTCTTAGACCATCACATCCGTTGCGGCAATTCAGTGGTCGGGATCACCAATCTGGATGTGCTCCTTAACGGCGTGCCGCAGGAAGCCTTCAGTGCGGAGAACAAAGATGTTCTCCGTATGATTAAACATGAAAATCTGAACGCCATTGCCGAGGCCATACAAAGATTTAAAGGTGAAAAGTACCATCCATCATTGTTCTTCGATGATTTTGAAATTCAACACATTGACAAAGAACAAATTGGACTTGCCAACAGTGTAAAGGAAATCTCTGCATTGCCAGAAAACTCGCTGTTGGAGGAATTGACAAAACAGAAACGATGGGAAGAATTGATGGCTTCACCACGTGTCGAATGCCTTCATCGGGCCTGTGACATCTACACATACGCCTTCTACCATCAATTCAAGGCAGAAGATTTGCAAGAAGTCATGGATGGAACGAAATCCAAAATGCCGGATATTCCCTATACGCGAACCGTATTCCAGGCTTTGGAAGAGATAAAGCATCTTGGAGAAACTGGAAGTGATTTTACGCCGTTGTCAGATAAGTTTAAAGAAAACATAGCAGATGCCGCCAATCATTACAGATTCTTCCATTGGTGCATTGAGTTTCCTGAAGTCTTTGCCGCCAATGGCGGCTTTGATGTCATGTGCGGAAATCCTCCATGGGATAAGATTAAAGTAGAAGATAAGAAGTGGTTTGAGCATCATGGTCGCGCTGATATTGTCAATGCTGGAACTGCTGCTCTACGCAAGAAAATGATTGATAATCTTCCACAAGCAGACCCAAATCTTTATGAAGAGTATATTCAGTCACAGTTGGACGCGGAAGCAATGAGCAGATATTTACGTTTTTCAGGACGTTTCCCCTTGACTGCAACAGGCGATATTGACTTGTATCCATTATTTGCCGAACATTGCCTAAACAGTTCAAAAGAAGCATGGGGGCTAGTTCTTCCAACTGGTATCGCGATGAATGATAGTAATAAGAGATTTTTCTCTAAACTTACTGATGAAAATCGACTTATGTCGCTTTATGACTTTGAAAATAAAGAAGCATTATTTGATATTCACAGAATGTTTAAATTCTGTTTGTTAACAGCAGGGAATGTTCAGGCAGAACCTCGAATAGTAAAAGGAGGTTTTTATTTAACTAGGCTAGACCACCTGCTTGATCCAAATAGAATCTACACACTTAAGACTAGTGATTTTGCTTTACTTAATCCAAATACAAAAACTTGTCCAGTTTTTCGTACCAGTCGTGATGCGTTGCTCACATCAAAGGTATATCATAAAGCAGAAGTGTTGATAAATGAGACTTCTGGTTCTAATCCATGGAACATAAAATTTGGAAGCATGTTCCACATGTCTAATGATTCACATTTGTTTAAAACATATAAGCAGCTTATTGATGAAGGTGCCACTCAAGAGAGAAAGAATTTCATTCTTAATGATGAAACTTACGTTCCTCTTTATGAGGGAAAGATGATTTGGTATTATAATCATCACTACGCTGAATGGCCAAGAGAAGGAGAAAGAAATGAGATATCTTCCCCTTCTATGGATGTTCTAAAAAATCCAGATGCTTCAATATTGCCTTGGTATTGGGTCCCATTGTCAGAAGTTCGGCAAAAATTGGTTAAACGTGATAATGACAATGAAATTATTTGGGAGTGGAAGCATAAGTGGTTGTTGGCTTTTAGAGACATTACCAACGCAACAAATGAGAGAACTTTTGTTGTTTCATTATTACCATTAACAGCATTAAATAATAAATGTCCAATTTTATATTGTGACAACAATGTTCTTTTGACAGCGATCCTTCAAGGAATGCTGTCATCAATGCCTTTTGATTATTTTGTTAGACAAAAGAATGGAGGAACTACTATGAATTTCTTTTATGTCAAGCAGTTCCCAATTCTTACGCCTGAACAAATTCCAGAAAATCTTAAGATGCCTATCGTGTCCCGTGTGGCGAAATTGTGCTACTTCAACCATGATTTGGATGGCTGGGCGGAAGAACTTTGGAACGAAATGACGCCCGAGCAGCAGGCGGAGTTGCCTGAGCTTGGCCGAAAGGAATGTTTCATCTATGATCCAGACAAACGGGCCGTCTGGCAGGCCGAATTGGATGCCATCTTCGCCTATCTCTACGGCCTCACAACCGAAGAACTGAAATACATTCTTGATCCCGAAGACGTCTGCGGCAAAGGCTGCATCAATCAAACTTTCCGTGTCCTAAAGGACAATGAAATTCGCGAGTTTGGTGAATACCGCACCAAACGCCTCGTCATGGAAGCATGGAATAGATTTGGATATGATAATTAAATTGAATTAATACAACACTAAAAGGAGAAAAATGAAACTGTTGTACTTGTACATTGAAGACTATGGATGCATTAAGAATCAAGAGTTTAATTTTGATTCACAATACCATTTTTATTTAGACAAAAGCAATCCTCAAAAATGGGAATTGATTGAAGAGAAAGTAGAAAATCCACTGGCAGATGATTTTTGGTCTTCATCTACCGGTAAACATAATGTCATAGAAAGCGTTTCTGCAATCATAGGTGAAAATGGGAGTGGAAAGACAACATTGGCAAGATTTATTGGCCAAATAGTTGGAGAAGAAGGAGAAAAAGAACTTAAAGTAGGTGATTTGTTTTCTCCTGAAATCAAGTTACAGGAAAAAGAATGCAAGAAATACATTTCTGTTTTTTATGTAGATGACAAAGAGAAAGTAAAAATATTTTCTAATATGAAAATTTTATATAAAGGTATTGAACATTTACCAATATCATATGAAAAATCATACTCACTTTATTTGCAATTACCCAAATTAGTTTACTATTCTCCTTATTATACTACTGAACATCTCATTGATCCTACACTTATTATTGATTTATCAACGTCAAGATGTTTGGCACAAGGTTCAGGGACACGAACAGAAAAATTTCAGAATTTGATAAATTCTCTACTTATTTCTCCAACTCATGCACATGAACACTATGAATATATGAATTGTTTAAGGTTTATATATGCAAATAATGGAAGAAAAATTATAGAGGATCTTCATTTTCCTGAAGAGGTAATTATTTGTCCTGAAAATGAGTTGATCAACATAGTCAAAAATGAATTAAAAAAAATGACAGGAAGTGATTCAATTGCTTATAATAGAAATAAACAAACAATTCAACAAATTCAATCATGTTGTAATAGTGTGATACATCTATTAACAACAATTCATACATCTGATTGTTTTGTTGTATCATTTGTCTATTATATTGCTTGTTATTGTAAAGATCATTTATTTGGTATAACTAGCGTAGCCCAAGCAAACGAAGGTGAGCCATTAAAAAATGAATTAAATAAAATAAATAAATATATTGCATTTGCACAGAATCTATGTAATAATTTACCAGCATTCCAAACAATTGACATTTTGAAAGAAAGTCACCAATCAATTCTTAAGTATCTAAACTCAAACAAAAGAAATAAACATTTATTTTTTGATGAATATTCCTTCTTTTTTAAGTTAGAAGAATTATATGATAGAAGTTCTAAAGATAAAAAAGAACCATTACTTGGTTTACATTGTCCTTGTGATTTAGCATCAGATATTATTGAATTGTATTATAAATGTTTTGCTATTACTAATTTCTTATCTGTAACATTTAATCCTAAATTATCATCTGGAGAGATGTCTTTCTTTACCATGTTTTCAAGATTATATGATTCTTTGATAAATGAACTCAATGAACAACAAGACATAATTTTGTTTCTAGACGAAGCAGAGACCACACTTCATCCTGAATGGCAACGATGTCTAGTGTCGTGCATTATTGACTTTTTAGAAGGATTCGCTAATGACCATAGGGTTCAGGTTATTTTTGCATCCCATTCTCCTATTCTTCTTTCAGATATTCCTGATTCAAACGTTATATTCTTGAAGAGAGATGAGAACACTAGAGGAGCAATAACTGTAGACCATAAAGAAATTGGCAAGACATTTGGTTCCAATATCTATACGCTCTACAAAAAATCCTTCTTTTTGGATAATGGATTGATGGGAAAGTTTGCTGAACAGAAGATAGAGGATATCATCAAAGATTTACTTGCTCTTGAATTAAACCTATACTCCGGGAATCGTGAGAATAAATATCAAGAATTGGGAAAAGTAATTGATTTAATCGGTGAACCAGTAATCCGCAATCAATTGAAAGATCGTTTGAATTGGGTTCAGATGAGAAACAAATGGGATAAAAAGGAGGAGAAGTGAATATGAGACACTTAACAATTTCCCAAGAAAGTTTAGAAAATTTTTTAAAGACGACATCTGATTACGCAAAAAAAATACAAGAGCATCTTGACAAGAACTGTTGCGATGATGAAACATCTCCCCAATATATTTATAATATTCTATCCAGGAAAACAGCAAAAAAATTACTATCCATTTCTTTGCCAGAAATGGAAGAATTAATAAAAGAAATACAAGAACTGCCAGGTTGGTGTTGGTTGGGGATAACAAAGGATAATAACACAATATGGCATTTTTGTGATACATGTAAAAGTACTTGCTTATACAATATAGAAAAAGCACATAAAATCCATAAAGATTTAGTTGAATTATTTGATAAGCAATATGACAATTGGGCAGGCCGTAAAACCGGTTTTACTTCATATGCTTTTATCAAGTCTTTAAATATAAAAGCCTGTCCATATTGTAATCTAGAATATGTTCAAATTGCACAATTTGAGCGGGCGAAAGTACAAAACGTAAAAGATAAGTTTGTTCGTCCTGCATTGGATCATTTTTATCCCAAAGCAATATATCCATTTTTTGCTCTGAGCTTGAATAATCTTGTCCCGACTTGTACAACATGTAACTCATCTATTAAAGGGGTTGATAATAGTATCAAGTCATATAAAGATATTATCCATCCATATGATGAAAAGAGTATAAATTATAGTGATTGTATTAAATATATTTTTTTATATTTGCCAAATGGAGCAATCAAGAAACTATTTGAGAAATATGGTGACAAAGAGCTAAAAAAAATCTTTGAGGAAAATGACGAAGAAAAAATCCAAGAATATCTAGTAAAAAATTCAGAAAAACCAATTATAAAATTTCTTGAAGAACATGGCAATGTTTTGAAAACAAAAGGAATTGAGTTAAATAAACCATTAGAAGATGATGCAATAGAAATCTCTATAAAAGGTATTCCTGGTAGTATAAAAAAATCTAGCAAAGAAAATATAACGGAAGATGAAATATCAAAATATCTTAGAGCTATGAAGATGTTCAATTATTTTGCAATTGGACCTAGACTAGAGCAAGGACATAATGATTACATCAGAGAAATTGCAATAAAAACAATAGAATATCCACAAGACTACATAACTGATTTAAACGACAAAGGATATTGTGGATCAAAAGCATTAAGAATATTTTTTGGCAATTATATTGACCCCAAATTTTTTAATCTACGTCCTTTGTCCAAGATTACACATGATGTCATTGAACAATTACGACCAGAATTATTGAATAAACTTGATGAAGAAAATACCTAATGAACATAAAAAAAACTGTTTTTTTAATTTTTCTGAGTTATCATCAATGTCATATAATGCTCTTTAATACTAGCGCAAGAATGATCGTTCAGGTAGCGCCCTTGCGGGCGCTATTCACTCGGTTGTTCTACCACAGGCTGCGCGCCACTCCGGGCGCTTGCCTGTGGTTATGGCGTGATTTCGCACTCCGTGCGATCTCGCTACGCGACGATGTATCGCCCTGTGAGCGGATGTAGCGACGGCGTCCTCGCCGTTGACGGCTTGGGATGGCGTTTCGCCGTCGGGCACTTTAGCAACAATGCGTAAGTATAATGTATAAGAAAATAGCCCCTCTACGGCGGGACGCCGCCTCCACACAGTTATGCACATGAGCTTGTGCCGTCTCTTTCAGGTAGAGATTGATAGACGCAAATATCGCCTTTCAAGCAAAAGACTGATTTGCAAAAATTTCATTGTTCAGATGATCATTTCATCATCCTGAACAAATCCAATGCGTTTTTGTAGGCGGTATCAAACGGCAGCCCAAGCTGATTCACTTTGTCCGGCATGGCGAGAGCCCAGCTGACATAGTAGTAGGCCAGCATGTCGTATCCACAAAAATCCCTGTCGATGGATGGGATTTTGTATCCTTCCTTCTTGTCTGGGGAAATGCCGCCCATGCCCAACGTGGCGATTTCGAACGCGCACTTTTTGATGAATTCCATCGGCTTGCCGTTGAAGAACTTCAACGCCCCGAGCATGTACATCGTCATCATCATCGTGACGGGAGTGCCTTGCTCATCCGTATGATTCTCCTGGAAGGCGCGTTCTTTCAAATATCGGTCATGCGCTTCGGTGGTTTTCGCGAATGGCGTCGATTCAAGGCTTGACGGCTTTTCTTCATCGACAATGGAAAGCAGCGGAGAGCATCCGATCTCCTGCGCCAAATAATCGACCAACTGATATTCATCGCCCGGCTGGTGATTTTCAAAAGAAGTCTTGTAGCGTTCGAAAACATCTTCGGCCAGTCTCCGTTCGTTATGATACAATTTGAATTCAGAGATGTTGTCGATGCCATACAACGCCTTGAGCTGCAGAGAGGAAATCATGTTCATGACGCGGATGGCGGATATAAGCTTGTCCGGATAGACTCTATTTTTAGCCGACATCCGCAGACCCTGTAACGCCATGTTGTCGTTTTCGACCAACGCCAATAACTGCAAGTGACGGATTTGCGGATAGTTGTCGTAAATCATGCGTTCGACGAACAAATCCAATGGGCAGTTCATGATTTGAAGCGATATTCCTTTTAAGAATTCCCGCGCCATGGCATTGGCCTTGTCACGGCCGATGGAAAGGCCAAGACGGTTGAACGATGCTCCAAACTGCGCATTGAACCATATTTGCGCGCCGTCCGCCTCCATGACACGCTTTCCTGTTCCGGCCTTGGTGGCCTTCTGCATCATGTCAAGATGCATCAGTTCATGGACGACGGCATGTTCGTAGTGCGGCTTGTTGGTGTCATAGACCACCTTGTGGGAGCTTGCGTGATGATAGGGGGCGTATTCCATGTGCGCGGCAAGATAGTTCGGATTCTTGTCGACTTGCATATCGATTGGAATACCGTCGAAGCTTTCCAGCCTGCTTTTGATTTCCGTGAACAGCGGAAAGATATTCGTGGTCTTCTTCATCGTCTGCGCGGTGTGAACAAACAGGTCGCACAAATGCTTTCTCGCGTCTGGATTTTCCAGACGGTCCACTGATTTCAAGGCTCCTTGATGGAGTGTCTGGAAACAGCCGTCCACATCGCCAAGCATGGACTGTGCCATCGCCATACCATAATATGTATTGGCATACGTATCGTCGATTGCCATTGCCTGGTCGAAGAACGAATACGCTTCATGGTAGCGTTTCCGTTCAAGCATCATCCCCGCCAAATTGTTCAATACAACGATATTCTGCGGATAATATTCGTATGCGGTCTTGTAGTATTTTTCGGCGACATCCCAATTATTCTTATACTTGGCGTAGATATTGCCCATCAGGATGAGCGCCCAGTAATTACGCGGATCGTTCTTCAAGGCATCGATCAAATAATTGACGGCCCCGTCGATGTCCTTCAACATGAATTTGGCCTG
>JAEEGL016832546.1_pt1 | contig 15676 bp, 15 predicted proteins | sample 9134231 | NCBI WGS metagenome assembly JAEEGL01 (sample SAMN16246548, study PRJNA631951) | gut metagenome | biome: gut microbiome; feature: rumen; material: fiber-attached | host: Bos | place: Iran: Karaj | collected 2018-10
AACCTGGAAGACTACCGATTCCTGATGTCCGCCGCCGGCAAAAAGGCCATCATTGACCTGCACGTCAACGGAATCTGCAACTACCTGAAGTCGTTCGAATAGAGCTGCTGCCGTTACACGTGTTCCGCGCGTTCCGGCCCTGCAACGGGTGGAACAGCGCGGAACATTTCTAATCTGTAATTCTAGCAGAAATCATCCATAACATCACCTCCCGTCCATTCTCTTCCCATAGCCAGGGTGAAGTACTTCTGGCCACCGTCTTCGTGGAAGAAGGAGCCTTGGTTTTCGTGGACATAGGAACCGTCCTGCAGGGTGATTTTGCAGAGCGCCCAAGGCTTGATTGTTTTCCGATCTTCCTCATCGTCACCGTTTTGAGTAAGAACGTACAAAGCCTTATCAGCATCGTTGATGCCGCAATCGAGTACAACTCCACCATCACCGTACTGGGTGCGGGTGAAGACTTTACCCTTGACCAGATTGTCCAGATAGGTCTGCAGTGTCCTCTCCTTCCCCTCTGCAGGACACAGAAGAAATTCGGTGGGAGTCTTCCAGTTCAGCTGCTTAGCCCCAGGCGTGAGGGAATCTTTGAGACCGTAATTATCTTCTCGGTACTGCCGCCATGATTCTTCGATTTCGGCTTCGCGCTGGGCTTTAGTCTCGTATCCTGGATAAGGATATCCGCCATTCCATTTGGCTGCTTCAGCCATCTCCTCTTCTGAGAAGATCCATTCGCCGATGCCCTTTCCTGTGGGCTCACCTTTGGGCTTATCTTCTTCCGTCCAACGGTCGATATGTTTCTTGCACTTAGCAGCTTCTTCTTTGGTGACAGTGCGCATCCAATCGACATTGGGAGGCAATGCCTTAGTGCGAAGTATGGCCGGATTCTCGATGAAGGCTTCAATGCTACCGCAGAGATAGATAATCTTCTTTCGCGTGGCTGGGTTATTCAGAGCATTCTCCAGCCTGGTAAGCCACTGAAGATTATCAGGCCGGTTGTTGCAGCGATTGGTATCTTTATGGTCTACAACCATATGTGGCTCAGGTTCAGGGCCATGGAAGGCGGTGCATACGACCTGATGAACACGGATGTTGCCGGTGAATATCATGTACCCGGTTTCAGGATTCTTGGTGCCAAAGCTCCAGACGTTGTCCAACTTACTGGGGCGGCCACCCTCTTTGGGAAGGCGGCAGATGGCGCCGTTGTCTCGGGCAAGATAACGGCGTTCCTTGTATTCACATTCACGGACCTCGTCGTACTGGTTGAGCAAATCTTCGTTTTCCATCGGCAGTAGTTAATTTAGATCATCAGGCGAATCCGGCCCTCTGATTTGACGAAGGTGTCGGGATGTGACATTATCACGGCATAGATCTGCTTGTCCGTCACAGGAGCTTTATCCCAGCGGGTATAGAACCCCCTGGCATTGATTTCCCTGGCTATTTGTTCAGTCTTCATGCCGTGGCCGGAACTAGCCAGGAGATAGACAATGGCTTCCTCAAGTTTCATATTATCGCAAATTTACGAAAAGTTTGGTATATTTGCGTTTACACACGGCGTGCAGCCTAGTGTCCTTTTTACTTTGAGTTTTAATTGCCAAAAGACTTAGTTTGTTATTATGGCCAAGAAAGGAATGTTTTCACAATTCGTCGGCTCATGGGTTCGGCAAATGGGCCGTGAGTCTGCACATACCGCATATGGCGATTTAACAGGAAAGAATACTATCACAAGTAAGGGTCACGTGGATGGTTATAAACCTCTTCCTGGTGTATGGGACTACGTGAAACTCATTCTTGCATTAGTGTTTTTGCCTATTATCGGTCCTATCTGGGCCTTCATCAAGGGTTGTATCCGTGCTTTTGGTAAAAAAATACTCTTCTATGAGGTCGCAGACGAACATGTCTACAAAATGGATCGCCGGTATTCAGATGGGAAGCGTTATGTGGGAACCCAGAAAGCCAAGCAAAAAGTTGAAGGCCTCAAATCTGATGTTCCTGCAGAAGACGTTAAGCGGTTTAACATTCATGCATACATTTACATCATACTGGCCATCGTTGCCCTTATTGGTCAGTGCATATGGTATCAAAACTATCGTGATGAACTGTCCCAGAAAGAGGCTCAGTACCAAACCTACGCAAACTGGCACACTGTAACCGTTACAGATGTTTTTACCGAAAAATCGACAACGTACGATATGGTGTATTCTACAGTTGACGGCAAGGTCGATTCTCATATCGTTCTCGCCAAAATGGATGGTAATTATCTGCTCATGTCTCAATGGGGCTCTGATGTTGATTACGACTTTATTGAAAAGTCAGCTTCCGTTGAAGTTAAAACCAATGGCTCTGTGAAAACCGTTAAGCTAAAGAGACTTCACGATAGTTACGAAACTGAAGAATACATGACTCCAGAGAACAAGAAGATACATTTCAGTGAAGTCCTTGTCTTCCCCAAAGGCACAGTCCCTAATGGTGGGGTTATGCAAATTAGGATGAAAGATAAGATTTATTCATTCAATCTAGACAAAGTGTTCTAGAGTCACATTGTCAAAAGGCCAAAAGATTGTTAATTCAACTGCATTTATTGAGATTATCCGCTACCTAAAGAATTAAACTGTAGGAGACAATACTTAAAGTAACTGCTCAGTTAATTAAGCAGGATGAGTATACTTGCAGTTTGGATAGTTGGAGCAGCCGTAGAATTGGCCATACTTCCCGGAACGGAGAACTAGGGTGCCGCTACAGCGGGGGCATCGGCCTGAAGCAATTGCATCGTATTTCTGCTCTTTGGCGCTACGGATGTCCTTAAGATGCTGCTTATCAGCCTCCTTGCCTGGATCTAACTGCGCTGCCTGGACAGCATCGCATATCTCATTGACTTGGGCCCATGTGAGCCGTTTCTCCTCGAATTGATTGATGACCTTGCGTATCTGGCTCCAGTAGACCACGCAGGCTTCTTCTACTTTGACCTTTATATCGGCCTTGCCGGAGAAGGCGACGATGGGCAGTATCGGCAGCGGCTCATAATCCTTCAGGACACGTCGTAGCGCACGGATGTGGCCAGCATTCTGCAGGATCGGGTTATAGAGTTGGTATTTGTTACCGTAGATGTTCTGCGTCCAGTATTCGGCGTGCTCACCGCCGTAAATCCAGCCGTTGTAGTTCTTGGTCTCGATGACGAAAATGCCATATATCGACACGACCAGGTGGTCTATCTGTGAACTGCCTTTGGGTGTCGGTATCGTTACATTATTCAGCACCCGGTACTGGTCTTTCGGCAGGTGGTCCAATTTCCCCGCAACTACTTTCTCTCCGACCTTACCCTTCGACGGGATCAGCCACCGAAGCAGGAAGAGCAGCCCGATGAAAAAAGAAACTACAATTAATACCTGAACGGAATTCACTCTTCTTCTCCTTTTTCAGTCTCTTTCTTTTTTTTGTTCTTTTCCAGTCTAAGTTCGTCCAAATAACTGGCTGTAATCACACCTGACGGCAAAGCGATAACCGCGACTCCAAACAGGGCAGATAACATACTAACAAATCTTCCTATATTAGTCACTGGAATCATGTCTCCATATCCTACTGTAGTAAGTGTCACCGTGGCCCAATATAGAGCATCGAAGAAAGAGTTAAAAGTAACTGCTCCGGTGTTTGGATTGATATGCGGTTCGGCGTTAAACATAATGAGCGCCGTAAGGAATACGTAAAAAACAGCAATCCCCAATACAGTTAGGAGTACTCCTTTTTCTTTACGAATCACTTTCCCAAGCACTTGAATCTTGCTAGAATACCGTACAAACTTGAATAAACGAAGAATACGTAATAGTCGTGTGATTCTGAAAATCTTGAACCCGCGGCCGAGGATATTAAGACCCGGCAGAATGGACAACAAGTCGATAACGGCCCACCCTGTGAACGGATAAATGACGAAAGACCATCCTTTATTTTCTAATCGGAAGTCTGCTGTTATCCAACGTAGTATATAATCAATGATAAAAAAGGAAACAGTAACTTGCTCAATAATGCTAAAAGCCCTAGTATCCTCCACAAACATTAAAGGTATAATGCTTACGGCAATTGCGACAAGCATAATTATGTCGTATGCAAAGCTCAAATAATCATCATTTGAGGCTTGTTCAATAATCCGATACAATTTGTATCTAAATGACTTTTCTTTCATCTGTTATACCTAGAGTTTTTACAATCCTATAATGTGGACGTTGTTTGACTTCAATATAGATTTTTCCAATATAAACACCAATTATACCTATTGCAATAGTGACAATTGACCCCAAAAACCAAATAGATAGCATTATGGATGCCCATCCCGGCGCATAGTGGTTTAGTACTAGTGAACAGATAACGTATATGAAAATAAAGAAAGAAATGATAAGCATTGCCAATCCACAATAAATAATGCAGTTTATTGGCTTAGTGGAAAAAGAAGTAATACCATCAACAGCTAATTCTATCATTCTTTTTGCATTATACCTGCTTTTTCTTCCTTTACTCGGCTTAATATCCTCATCTACAATAGTATATTCCATTCCCATGAGAGGGATAATACCCCGCAGATAGATATTACGTTCGGTATATTTTTCAAGTTCACAAATAGCCGCATGTGATAACAATCTGAAATCAGCGTGATCTTCTATAATGTTGATACCACACTTCTTTTGAATTTTATAGAACTGCCTGGCGGTATACTTTTTAATGATGGAATCTGCCTCCCTATTTCTTTTAACGCCGTAGACTACTTCTGCCCCATTTATCATCGCATCTATCATCTTCTCAATGGAGGACAAATCATCCTGCAAATCAGAATCAATCGTGATAACCGCATCAGATTCTTTTTTTGCACTCAAAATACCAGCCAAAAGAGCCTTTTGGTGTCCAACATTGGAGCTTAGGCTAATTCCGCATACGCTTTTATTCTTTAGATGCTCACTTTCGATTACATCCCATGTACTATCAGAACTCCCATCATTAACAAATAAGATAAAGCTATCGGCTGTTACCTTACTAGCGTTTTTCAAAGAATCCAAACACGTAATAAGTTGTTTCGAGGAATCAGCAATAATAGATTCTTCGTTATAACAAGGTGATACAATGGCTAGTTTAATCATTTGCTATTTGTTTTACGTATTCGCTATATGTGCCAAACTTCTCTCCTCGAGATTTAAACGACTTTATTAAGCGTTGTAAGCGCCGCGAAGCCTCTTCGCCAGAATTGTGTTTAATTAGAGAGGGAACTGTTATCGTATTATCTGAATTCATAGGGTAAAACTCCCATGGATGAAAATACAGATTTATATTCTTGTCAACAATAATAGTCCATAAACAAATCAGTTTATAGAAATAGAGAGGGAAAAAGTGCATTGAAGCCCAGAAAAGAGGGATTCTGGCAATGGGAGTAACCGATGCCGGTATTACACATATACCATCTTCATAATAAGGTCTTCTTCGGCAAAACCAATTAAAATATCGCCCAGGAATAAATGTCGGGTTAAGAGATGCACTGTACTCATAGCCACACTTCTTCAAGTATTCGGTGTTTACACATTGCATTTTGGGCTGCCGGTACCCTGACACCCTAATATTGAGAACGTCTTCTAAAACACATTTAGATACTTCCGGATCAGTAGGGAGAGGATTAAAATGAGAGCAACCGTGAGAAGCTACTTCATGTCCTTCATTAATTATTGATTGAATTAATGACGACTCACGAGATGCAAAATTTGTTGTACAAAAAAAAGTGGCACGTATCTGTTCTTTGTGTAGAAGTTCTAATATTTTTAAAGTCCCCAAACGCGATATCTCAATTCCATGCGATAATGCATCAAAACTATTATCTCTCTCTAGAGGGATATCAAATTCTTCTATGTCAAAACTCAAATAAACCATTTGACATTAATCATCTAAGTTTACAACCAATTCGGCTTTATCAAAATAAGGCAAATACACATTCTTTATCCATTCTATATCATTTGAGAAATATGACAACAGCATATGAGATTCTGGAAGCCTAGGAATCCTTAGTGTATCTGTTTTTGATTCATAAACCATTTTGTCTCTTTCTCTAGATTTGGTTGAGAAATCGTAACAGTTGGGCAACAATGACAGGTAGTATAGCCCTACTATGAGCATCAACGAAGAAACGATGACATTTATGTGTTGATTCCAGGAAGCCCATTTGTTTTGTGTGGCCAATATACACGCAATAATTGTGAAAAAAATATAAATGGATAATTCGGCGGTGATATATATTCTTGCAGGACCCGGATCTCTAAAACAAATATACATAATGACACCGTCAACCGTAAAGAATAGGATGGATATTAGAAATATCTTCCATAATGTGGCTTTGTCCAAAGAAACACCCTCTCTTTTTATCTGCAAGAAGGAAGTAATTGGTATAACTGTGATAGCCAATATAAAAACAGGAAGAATTGTTTTTACCCGATACCAAATACAATACAAAAACGACATTTGAGGTTCTTCTTCTAAAACGGCCGTCTCTTCGCTCAAACGGATTAAATTACCCGGAGCCAAAATGTTAAATAAGGAGACGATAAACAGTACTAAGCAAGTTACTATACAAGCACGCGTCAGGGCGCCCTTGTATAGTAAATCATGCACAATTATTCCGTATACACAGAATGTGATAAATGTCAGTTTGCTTCCGGCGATAATAATTATAAGCAAAGCATATAAAATGCCAATCCAACTCTTATTCTGTTTATCAATAGTTAGAATACGATGATAGAGAGAGACAAAAACAATGACCGATGACAATTCTAAAATATAGGTAAAACTGGCACATATCCAGTATCGTATTTCAGCTCCGCCTATTACAAAAGATAGAATAACTGAAGTCAAATAGAGAGATGAAACTATCGTGGCATTCTTGTCTTTACTCAAAAAAGTCCTCATAAAGAAACAGATTGACAGGACAAGAATGATTAGAGATGATATATTAAAAATGAAGGGAACTCTTGAAAAAGTGAACAGATGTGGCAAAGATGCCAAAAAGGTATGGGTATAAGACCCTTCCCAGTTTTTCCAATAGTAAATCTGATTGTTCCAAAAGCCGAATTTGTGCACATTAGTTCCAAACCAAAAGTCATCACAAGATAATACATTCATGTATGCTGACGGAATATACCAGCACAGAAAAACCGCAATGACGCAATATACAATTACTCTTGGTAATGCTTTTTTCATTTTGTCTTTTTTAAAAAGGAGGGCGGTTTTTATGCCGCCCTCCTACCCATTAGCTCTAGTATCTACTTGCTAGAATAGTGAGAGCGATGCGAGCTGTGCGAGCTGTGGGAACGATGTGACTGGTGTCCATTTAGTCTTAAGAAGCTGCTTTGACTATCATTGTCAAGAGCAGGCTGAAGGACTAATTGTTCCAATCCTTTTTTCTCAATTTGAAGATCATTATGATGATCATTCAAAAGAGAAGACACCCGTTCCCCAGCGTTAGCAGCAAGGCTAACACCAGCTAAAACAGCAGATACCAGGAAAAAACACAATTTTTTCATAATACCTCCTATTTTAAGTTAAACAAATGGGTTCGTTCATTAATTCCTTAAGCGCTTTAATATGTGCACTATGGTGTTCTCTATTGGATGCAAAGAAACCCGCGCAAATGCCCTTGCACGAGCATGCTTTGCATTCTTCAATATAAATGTCTTTCCAGTCAGAAATAGATTGTACGGCGTATTGCCTGATATCCTCTGGCAGGATACAGAGTTGCGCATTATATACAAACGATGGAATCCCTCTATCCCTCAATAAGAGGACGGCTTCTCTCATCTCATCTTGATAATCGAACGGATCAATCCATAATTGCTCTAAATTTGATTCTGCAAGTCCTGTTGTTTCCATCTGCATAAAAGCAACTTGGCGGACAAACGGGAAATTGTGGTATATGTAATCTGCGAGTTGTGGTAACCTCCGGTAGGTTTGTTTATGGACAACCACGCGTAAACCGATTCTTTGCTGGAACAAAGCAAGGTTATAAAGACCTTGTACCGTCTTATAAAATGTTTTTGCACCAACAATTCGATTATGTTCTTCTGCTATATCAGAGAAAACCGGCACATCGACTTGAATGTCGTGGTGATTACATAAGGCTAGCTTTTTAGCATAATCACGATCTGCAAACTTGACGCCATTCGATAAAATGCTGATAGCAGCATGAGGTAGTCTTTTTTGTATATGACGTATGAGGACAAATAAGTTATCACCAATAAGGGTTGGCTCGCCGCCAGTAATACCAACCTCTTTTGTAGATGTATCGAAGAGATCGATTAATCGCAAATTAAACTCCGTTTTGTCTTTCTCTTGAGATATAGGCGGCTGGGGGCACATGATGCAGCGATGATTACACCGCTCTGTAGCCATTATTGCATTATGTGTAGAGTTAATCTCATATAATACAGTGCAGAGTCCTGATGATGTTATCAAAACTACATCACCATTATTTAGTTCCGTTACCTCTGGTACATCGTAGGCAATTGCTTTGTCGCCAGAAGCTGATGACAAAGAGGATATGGTCGCTGCATATCCTGACTTACCTTTGCTATATTGCCCTAATAGAATATACCGTGATTTACTGACAAGCACCGGCTTATCAGTGATTATGCCCAGGATATCTTCTTCAACGTTTAAAACGTTTGCTTTGAACTGCTTCATAATACTATCGGGGATTAATCCACGACCAAAATATCCGATTAACTTCCGGGTCGTTCTTCTTCAACAATTCAAATAGGTAATGAAAAATAGCCTTGTTCTTTTTGCACATTTCATTGGTGGGACGAAAACCAATCATATCCCCCTGTTCCGAATAATTTCTAACTGGATCTGCTCCACAATACGGCTGAAATGCACAATACGAACAACTAGGGAGGCATTCATTGCATGCGGAATTCAAAATATGGTGCAGATGTTCTCCATTGAACATCTCTTGATATGTATTCTCATTAACATTACCCAGGCGGAAATAATAATTCTTAAAACGTGCCATCATACGGCCTTCATCCGAAACATACACGCTCCCATCGTAGTCGTAGATCGCTCCAGCAATGCCCACCCCTGCAGGCGATTGTAAATCTACAAATCCTGTTGCGTAAGGAGTAAGCATCCGTTTCAATAACAGTGCAGTATATCCTTCTACGAAATACGTTCCTTTCTTATTAAGCTCTATTATGTAATCTAGTCCCTCGATAAAATTGTCTATAAAATCTTCAACAGGATAGGCAATTTTCTCTTTATACTGTTTAGCAAAGCCGTATGGATTAAGAGCGCGCAAGAATATATTATTAAACCCTAGTCGTACGTACTCGTCAATAATCTCTTTAAACCTGCCAAGGCTATACTTTGACGTAGTCATCAGCGCCGAGACACATTCATTATCTTTCCAGATTCGCCGTATCATTGCCAACTTCTCTTCAAAGATCTCGTGAGTATGATCCGTGTTTTGGAGTGGACGGTTAAGATTATGTAAATCCCGAGGGCCATCAAGAGATGTAGAAATAAAGCATTTATGTTTCTTTAAATACTTCACCATTTGTTCTGTTAGGAGGCAAATATTTGTACAAATCACAAATTCTAATTGCCTTTTCTTGAACAAGTTTACGTATTCTGCTTCTTCGATAATGTATTTAACCATCTCGAAGTCCGTTGATGGATCACCGCCTTGAAACTCAATCTTAATACAAGGAGAAGGAGATTCAAAAATAGTCTTGACAACATTCTTGGCTGTTGCTTTAGTCATGTCAGCTGAATGGTCCTCAAGATTCTTTCTGGCGACTTGGCAATATATGCAAGATGAGTTACACCGCAGTGTGGGAACAACCATATGCAACGAAGTGAAGTCTCGAAGAATGCTCTTCTTGGTCCTGAACTTCGTGGCTAACATTGGAATCACATCATCTATTCTGTCAGTTGTGGCAATTTGCTTTGATTCGATATCATAGAAAACATCGGAATGAATATCCATCTTCCCTTTCGTCAGTGAGTCAAAGTCATTATAGCTGACGAAAACATACTCACCAACATCATTTGTTAGTAAGACTTGTTCGTCATTAAACCGACAGAACCTGAAAGGAAGAAGAGTATAATTTGCCATAATAACTACTTGGTAATAGGCCTGAAAGCCTCTTCTACAATCAGATCGCGGATATGCCCAAATTCGCTATTTATTTGAATCCGCAGTTGCTGATCAATTAACATCCTAGTTAGAGTATGCTCTAAGTACTCTTTAGCTATTAAAGCTTCTGATACGTCTTTTCTAGGCAAAAGAGTAACCTGAACGAAGTTTTCATCAGACTTATCTACTTTTTGCTCTATATCATAATCTCCACTAAGCTCATAAAGAACAGCACACAGAGCTTCTTTAGAGTATAAACTTAAATCTATTGTTAAAGAAATGGGGTTACTCATAACAATTATCTCGTAAAAATCGAATCTGTGTCTATATCGTTGCTAACATCATCATCATCAAGATGAAGCAGGGTCATCAAATACTCTCTTTCTGCCTGAGTGATAATCCCGTCCACTTCTGAGACAGATTCAAATAGATGGTATAAACTGATTCTGTAAACCCGATCTGCCTTTGGATGTACTTCTTGTAGTAACATTGAAATAACGCTATCTTCTAAAGGAATGTCAATTTGATCAGACACATTGGAGATATATGGGATCAAGCCGTCCAAATTGATGATATCTGCCGGTATTCCCTTCAATCCCTGATAACTTATGAAATAATCTGGCCGGAAAAGTTTAACAAGTAACATTAGTAAGGCAATCCCCTCCGGGCAATTAAGCCGCGTACTATGATTGAGCCCATCATAAGCACGGATAATATCCACCATCAGCATCAACTTCAAATCATCATAATTTTTACGCCGACGGGTATTTATGCGTTCATGCAGTGCTACATGCATTCTTGTATCTGCGATATAGCGCTCAAAAAAAGACAGTATTGATGTGCTAGCATGATCTATCTTATCGAAGTAGCTCTCTTCGATTCCGGCTGACAAGTCACTCTTGAAATCGTTTTCAAAAGCTCCCAGCTCATCATCTTCTTCAATCACCGGGGGCTGTGTGAGGGCTTCAAGCCGCTCGTAGAACTCATTAAAGCATTCCATATTGCGTTACTATTTAGTCCATTCATTCCAGTTTGCCTGGTTCTCTATGGTTTCCTCAATATTGTCGTTGAGATTGGTGAAAAGGTCATAGCCGACCAGAGCCTCGACGTCATTGACGGAGACTACCGCGTTTTTCACCGGCTGTCTGTTGGCGTTGTTCTCGAAGACAAAAGCAATGGCCTTGTAGTCATTCTCATCTTTCCGGAGAACGGCTTTGAAGAAGCCATCAGGAACGACCACCTTCCTTTCGCCTATGGTCCCGTACATATTCGCGTACACGTAAGGTCCGCAGACAACCCAGATGCTGCCATACTTTACCGCCCAGTCACGAACGTATTTCTCCAGGGTGTGCCAGTCTTTGCCGTTGAGGTCGTGATTCTGCGGGCAGATATTGGTAAGGTAGAAACTCTCATACATGGCCGTCTGGGACCACTTCATATCGCCGGCCGGTGCCATGTGGCCTTTATCCCAACCGGTGTTACTGTAGTCTTCGCGCATGGCCTGGAGGTCTTTGTAGTCCAGATCCATACTGAAGCCCTTTGCCCTGGGCACTTCACCGGCCACCTCATCGGCAGTCAGTTCATAGGCCACCCAGTTGGGAATGAGTCTGGAAGTGTTGTAATTAACTACAAAGCCGTTATAGACCAGCACAACATCGTTACTCCGAATAGCAGGAAGTTCCAGAAGAGACTTGTTCAACGCCGGCTCCGCCTTTCCGCGGTGGCCTTGAGCCGACATGATAGCCGGAAACAATGCGAGCGTAGCAAGCAATATGAGCCTTCTGATGGAGCCCATACAGCCTAATTCAGAATAGAAACCTCATCCGGTGCCACGCCCTTCAACTGAAGCAGTGTGATCTTGTAAGGGGAAGGAGTAATGTGACTCTGCGGTGCATCACCGAAGTTACGACTGCAGGCATCCTCCCAGACCTTGCGGTCCTGCTCGCGTTCCGTATAGAGGAACATCATCTTGCAATGCGTGTTGATACCCTCAATCTCGGCAGGAGAAGGGTTCAAGCGAACAAACGGCGTAGACTTGTAATCCATCTGCCTCAACAGAACGTCAATATCCGTAAACTCGCGGCCAACATAAGGGTAATCCTCACTCTTTGTCACATACTTGAAGATGGAGAAATCATCTATAGCCTTGAAGAGCATGGCAACCAGCTTCTTCTTCAGCGTGTTCTTGAACTTCACCACCTCTTCTTCCTTCACATTGTACTTGTCCTTGAACATCTTGCTCAGTTCAAGACCTTCAGTCAGTTTCTCCTTATTGTCCTCAAAGTACTTGTCCAGACACTCATTGGAGATAAGTGTCAGGAACGGATCTCTGGAGAGCGGCGTCATCTTGAGGGATTCATTCTCCTGCTCACGCCATACCTTCAGATTGCCCACATAGGAACGCATACCATTGTACTTGGTGTGCAGATTCCGGCCCAGCTTGTACAGAGAGTCGATAATCATACCGGCCAGGTGGGTCTTCAAATGGGTGATTTCTTTCTCACGCTGCCGCTTGGAGATCTCCTGGGCAAGGTGCTTAAGCTGTTCCTGATAATCCAGGTCCATATCCTGCCTCTGGCGCTTCCTATGCCGCATAATCAGCCAGAAAGCCACACTGCAGAGCGCCACAATGCCATAAATCCAGAGACTGATTTCCTTAATAAGCGGTTCCAGGGACTTGGCCCAGATGCACGCAATAACAAAGCCGACGAAAATAACCGCAATTCCACCCCAGAACCACCAGCGGAGTTTCTTGCTCTCAGTATCGAAAGCCTCCAGCTCACGCAGGCGCTCCTGATGTAGGTCATCCTTCTTACGGGTGAGGTCGCGACACTCCCATTCAAGCCGCTCAATGGTTCCATCACAAAGCGTTTCGCGGACACCATTGTTACCCAGCTGCTGGAAGAGTTCATTGAAAAGACGGCTCCTTTCCGTCAGTTCCTTGTTCAGCTTATCCAGCTTAATCTTTTCCTCACGAATCAGGTTAGTCAGAATCTCGGATTTGATATTAGAATCAGTAAGGTCGAAGGAGACAACGGCCTTTGAATCGCTGCCCTTCACCTGAAGCTTGGTGTCGCTGATTTGAGTAATGATGCAGGCGCCATTCAACAGAGCCTCATTCTCGATGTAGCCGTAAGGGATGTAGCAATAGCCCTTGTCACCAAATTTGCGGCCCCATGAGTTACGTACCACGAAGACGCGTGCCTCGTCATTGTAACCGCAGATGACCATGGCATGATTACCAGACTGGTCATGCTGGATCTCATTCTCGCTTGGAATCCGGATAAAGCCCTTCCGGGGATTGAAGGAGTTGTAAATCCTCAGGGAGATGGCCACAGGATATCCTTCGGCAACAGCCGATTTGATATGGTGCAGATCCTTCTTCACATTCTTGGCCACAACTACCTTTCTCATCTGTGCATCATCAATAGCCTCAATCGGAGGCTCCTTGGACAGATTCTCCGGATTATACGGGAAAAGGCTTTCAAGGCAGACACCATCCTTCTTCAAGGTCTGTACAATGTCATACAGAGAACTTCCAGAATCAATGCGGGAAGCGCCTTCCTTTTTGCGGGCATTGTAATAAACAAACTGCTCGCTCAAGTCAATTTCCGGTTGTCTATTCTTCTTCAAGATATACTCGAAGATGCTCACCAGCGCAAAAGCCGAGCAAGCGCCCATTTCTCCCTGATCCTTAATGGCAGAGAAGTCCTTGCGCAGGTCGATGGAAGGCGCAACGGTAGACATCGGAGAGTATTCCTCCTCCAGGTCAATCTCCTGAGTGTCGCCCTGCAGCTTATAAGTGTGTCCCTCAAAGACAAACCCCTCATTGGTCAGCCTCTTAAAGCTTTCCTTGTGGTCTTGCCTCTGAACATCAAGTCCCTCAAGCTCAATCGTCTTCTGTCGGATGTAGTTGGTGGACTCACGCATCGTCACCTTGGTCGCCTTCAAATCATCCAAAAGTGCGCTGGCGGTACGGATGGATTCAGCGTTCTGGGACAAGGCGGCATATTCATGAATCCTTTCGACCTCAGGGTCTTTAATCTGTTTCTCCTCCTGGGTATCCGGGTCAACAATCGTGATGGTGCCAGCCTCCATGGCGCAGATGGCGTTGTGAGCATCCACAAAGAGGTCCAGGACTTCACGGCTACAATCATCAATTACCAGCTGCCGCTTGTTGAACATATAGCCGGTCAGAAGGTCGTCGTCTTCACCCAGCAACTGGGCCAACGTCGCTTTCTTCTCGGGAAGGGAGAGATCCGGATTCACAATATAGGACTGGAACTCCTGGGTCAGCCTGTCAATCTCTGCCTTCAAGGCAGGACCAATCTGGCTGATGATTTCAGTATGGTCCAGATTGTTGTTGAGGCGGGGGGCAACCTCCTTGTCGTAGAACTTGGAGAAAATGTTCACATTCTGGCTCAGCAGACCCTGAACGATCTGTGACACTTTGTTCACCTCAACCTCAGTCTGGGAAACATTCTCACGGTCCAGAATGTGGGCGTAGGCGCGATGAAGCAGGTACTGAACAAAGTAGTACTTGTCGAAGCTCAGAACGGAAAGACCCAGTGCGTGCAGCGGTCGATTCGGATCTTGCGCTGCCGGCTGATACATCTCCGGATAGTGCTTTACGGACAAAAGCGCATACTCGCCGACAATCCGCACAAAGGAATCCTCGTCCAGTGCCAGCGCAGTGCCGTCAGAGTTGCAGTTCTGCAGCATTACCAGGGAACCCAGTTTAGTGTACTTCTTCCTGGCTCCAAGAACCTCTTCCAGTACCTCTTTCGAAGTCTTTGCATACGCCGTGTACTTCACCGTAAGGTTTTCGTCCTTCTTCTCAAAGAGGAAAGCCGTATCATAGGGAAGGAGGAAAAGGTCCACATTGTAGCTCTGAGGCAGCGCATCGATGGCGGCGAGGAATTCCTCTACCACAGACCAGTATTCCTTCAGATAGAGCGGCACATAAACACACAGGTTCATCGTAGAGCTGTCTCCTGGACGGTTGATGGTAATGCTCTTATCATACAAGGTCCGGAAGAAACCCTTCAGATAGTCCTGTCGATTGCCGGGAAGGACCTTATAGGGGCTTCCTAGCTGCACATCAAACATCTCGTCAATGCCGGCCACGAATACACTTTCGTCGGCTTTCACCGGCTCGGCGCCCTGAAAACAGGCCTCAACGGAAGGATTCAGTTCGGGGAACAGGAACGCCTTGAAATAGTCATTCAATTCTGCATCCCCGTACTTTATTACGTATTGTTTAATGTCCTTCAACATGGACGCAGCGTCTGCGCCCAGCATGATGTGCGATGTGTGCCTCATGTATTTTACAGCTGCTTAACGTGTGTTAACTCACTGGTAATCAGTTCACGAATCTTCTCGAAGCCTTTCTTCTTCACCTCTTCCTTGGTCATCTTGATCTGGGAGAACTTATCATAGTAGTTCGCCTTTACGTCATCGATGACAGCCTTGATGGCAGTGGCGCCCTTGCTCACGGCAAGGTTATCCAGGAACTCGTTGAAC
>JAEEGL011193027.1_pt1 | contig 15675 bp, 9 predicted proteins | sample 9134231 | NCBI WGS metagenome assembly JAEEGL01 (sample SAMN16246548, study PRJNA631951) | gut metagenome | biome: gut microbiome; feature: rumen; material: fiber-attached | host: Bos | place: Iran: Karaj | collected 2018-10
ACATTGCTCCTGTATCCACATATACAAAGCCAAGCTCCTTGGCTACCATCTTGGCGATTGTGCTCTTTCCTGCCCCTGCAGGTCCATCAATTGCAATATTACCCATTATTTTTCTCCTGTATATTTTTTTCATGTGCTCTGCTCTTGGGATGCTGCACTAAACTCGATTGTACCTCGTTAAGTGCACACCCAAGGCTCGCACTAGCTTCGATAAAACCTCAGCAAGTGCTCTGCTCTCCAGCAAGGTGTCCTGTAGACCAGGCGACCTGCAGATTAAATCCACCAGTTTCTGTATCAACATCGATGACTTCTCCGGCAAAGAAAAGTCCCTTTACTAGCTTGGATTCCATGGTGGATGGATTGATCTCTTTTACGCTGACTCCGCCTCGTGTGATGATGGCTTCGTTAAAGCTTCTGGTTCCTGTAACTGTGAGTGGAAGGTTCTTGATCAGTTTAACAAAGGCTGTCCTCTCCTCTTTAGTGATCGCATTAACCTTTTTCTCCGGATCAATACCTGATAGTTTTATCATAACAGGAATCAATTTGGAAGGGAAAAGACCTCCCAAAATATTCTTAAAGGACTTATTGAGCCCCTCTTCAAAATCCCTTAAAACTCTCTTATCAAGCTGTTCCTCAGAAAGAGCAGGCTTAAGGTCTAAAAAGATCTTGGCAGACTTTTCTTTTTCGTAATGACAGCTGGCTGTGAGAACAAGAGGGCCGCTTATACCAAAATGGGTAAAAAGCATTTCTCCAAAGCCTTCGTATACAGGTTTTGATTTTTTAGATTCAAGGAACATCTTAAGGCCAACATTTCTAAGGGATAGGCCCTGAAGGTCCTTGCACCATTCCTCTTGTGTTTCAAATGGAACCAGTGATGGCTGCGGCTGCACAATTGTATGACCAAGGTCTCTTGCGAATTTGTATCCATCACCTGTTGAACCTGTTGATGGATAAGACATGCCGCCAGTGCAGACGATCACGCTGTCAAACTCTTCTCTTGTAATAGGATCATCACCTTTTGAATAGGTTATGGCGCTGACAGCCCCCTGCATGCTCTCAACTGAATTAACAGTTGTTCCAAACTGAACATCTACTCCAGCCTTTACAACTGCTCTGTACAAAGTATTGATAATATCCGAGGAGTGGTCGGAAACAGGAAAGACTCTGTCGCCGCGCTCCACCTTAAGTTTACAGCCATGGCTTTCAAAAAAGTCCATAACTGCGCTGTTGTCATAACTATAGACCGCACTATACAAAAACCTTGGGTTTCTCTTTACAAATCCAAAGTAATCCTCTACCTGGCAGGCATTAGTCACATTACATCTGCCTTTTCCGGTAATATAGATCTTTTTACCGGGTTTTTCATTCTTTTCAAAAATAGTGACGCTACCGCCGCTCTCCGCAGCAGCAAGCGCCGCCATCATTCCGGCCGCACCGCAGCCGATAACTGCAATTTTCTTCATTAACTCTTTTCCTTATCTTGCCTAAAAGGGTAGCCTATCATAGGTGCATCTGAAGCGAAGTCGATCTCATCGCCGATATATACCTGATAGTTATTCCAGGCCTCCTCAAGCATCTTGAGGTCTGCCTGTACCTCCTGGGGTTTCCTCATACATAAAGCCACAACCAGTGCATTTATCACGCTAAGTGGTGCCACCAGAGAATCCACAATTGATGCCATCTCGCTCTTAGCAAGAAGATTACAGGATGAATACAGATTCATAGGTGAATGCACTGAGTCCGTAATGGTGATAACCTTGGCATTTCTGTCATTGGCAAATTCCATGCACTTAAGGGTTCTCATGGAATATCTTGGAAAACTGATACCAATGATGCAATCCCTGTCGCTTATCCTGATCATCTGCTCGAACATCTCGCTGACGCTTGTGGTTCTGATCAGTACGTTGTTGCCCCTTATGATATTTAAATAGAAATGCAAAAAATCTGCAAGTGGTTCGCAGGATCTTATGCCTACAATGTAAACTGTTCTGGCTTTTAAAATTATATCTACAGCTGTTCTAAAGGCCGCCACATCAATATTGTTAATGGTATGTTCAATGTTGGAGATATCTGATCTGAGGATAGCTGATAGTATCTCTCCCTCACTACTCTTGCCAAATTTCCTGCCAACCTTCTCCACAGAGCCAAATTTGTCGCTGACCCATACTGAAAGTGCCTTTTGAAAAGCAGGATAACCGTCATAACCTAGGCTCATGGCAAAACGAACCACAGTGGATTCGCTCATCCCCACAATCTTGCCCAGCTCTGCTGCAGTCATGAAAACTGCCTGCTCGTAGTGGTCACAGATATAGGTGGCAATTGACTTCTTGCCCTTACTCATCCGTGAATAGCACTCATTTATCCTGGTAATTACGTCAACTCCCTCGTCAAACTTCATACCCTGTCCTCACATCAGCCAATACTAAATGCCTTATAAGCAGATTCAAGTAAAGCAACTGATGAAGCCTCGTCAAGGTCATAATCACCTGTAACAGCCATACATCCAGCACCGTGAATAAATATCCACATCTGCATAAAGAGCTGCTGAGCATCGCCAGCTCCCTTAGCTTTGGCTTTACTGATCTCTTTTACCACATTCTCATTGGAGCCGTTAACCAGATCATACATGCTCCTGCTGTCAGCTCCCTGTCCTGATACAAAAAGAAGTTTGAAAAGATGAGGATACTTCTGGGCAAAACCAATATAAGCAAGTCCCAGATCTACAAACGGAACTTCATGAGTTTTCTCAAACTCGTTGTAATAATCCTCATAATATGCAGCAGCCTTGTCATAAACGTCCTTTTTAAGGCCATCCATGTTCTCATAAATACGGAAAATAGGCTGTGTTGAACATCCTGCTGCTGCCGCAAGCTTTCTTGATGTGATCTGCTCAAAGCCTTCCTTCTTGGTTATCTTAAATGCTGCATTTACTATTTCTTTTTGTGTGATTGTGGCTTTTCTAGACATATTTCCTCCCGCTGCGTAAGATAAATAGAATACAAAATCATGCGTTATTATTTTACAAAATAGAGCATTCCATGTCAATGAAATATAGGATAAAAAAATGGCTCTAAACGTAGGTTTCCCTAGTTTAGAGCCGTAAGTGTAATCATAAATAATTATTTGATCAAAACACCATTTTCATCAAAAGAATACTTCTTGAGCCACTTGGTGATGGTCTCGTTTTTGGCAAGAGCTCCTCCCTTTTTGGCGTAATATCTTTTGCCGTCCTGATCAATCCAGTTACTTTCTACCATCTTGCCCTTTTGGTCAAAGAAATAAGTATTGCCATCAATGTCTGTAAAGCCTGTCTGCATCTGGCCTTCACTGTTAAAGTAGTATTTGTGTCCCCACTTTGTCATAAAGCCTGTGACGAGTTTGCCGTCAGAGCCAAGATAATAGGTGTTATCGCCCTCTGTTACAAAAGAGCTTCTGACCATATGATTCTTGGAGTTGAAATAGTAGATTGCGCCTTCAATCTCAGTAAAGCCCTGGGCCTTTGTGCCATCGCTGTAAACGTAGTAATATGAGCCCCACTTTGTCTGCCACTGGCCTGTGATTTCTGGCTCCTGTGGCTCATCTGGCTCCTGTGGATCTGTAGGTTCTTCTGAAGATTCTGCATCACCTGTTCTGTAAAGATAGAAATCATCAAAGGCTCCCCAAGCGCCTGCAGGTGCTTTTACACTGACACCAACTGTTATTTCTGTACCATCTTCTGTTACCTTGATATCTGTAACCTCTGGATTTGCCCAGTTCTGCCAGCCTGTAACGCCTGTATTTGTTGTGAGCTTGTCATCACCTGAAACTGCATAGAGCAGAAACTCTGCATTGTCTCCGGCATCGCCGCCTTCAAGATAGCATCCAAGCTTGTATATACCCTTATTAAGTGTAACTTTCTGCTCTACTGTATAGGAAATATCCTTGTCATCCCAGAAATGCAGGCAGTAAGCACCTGAGCGAACATTGCTGGAATCGTTCTTTCTTGAAACACATGAATTTTTATCTGTGATAACCCAGGCTGACATATCAGCATCCTCAAAGCCAGGATTTACAAGGTTATTTACTGGTTTAATAACAAGCTCAACGCTAGCAGCGTAGTTCTCGCCGTCAACTGTAACTGTTCCAGTTATGGTATAAGTTCCAACGCCTGCAGCCACTGCCTTTTTAAGTTCATCTTCATTCCAGGTAACATCTGCTTCTTTTTCTGAGCCATCTGAATATTTAACTATAGCTTTCTCTGGAAGTGCGACGTTTTCTCCAACTTGAGCTTCTACACTGCCTGCAGATACTGAAGTAACTGTAATCTTGGCTGTTGTGCCTGTTCTGATATAGCTATAAAGTCTTGCTGTAGCAAGAGGGTGGCCTGTAAAGTCAAACCAGGACTCGTTATCTACAGCACTTCCGCCGTACCACTGCACAGCGTCCTTGTCATAGCTTCCTGAAAAAGAGGTAGCCCAGCCGCTTCCGTAGGTTTCCCAGATTTCTTTATTCTGAGCCAGGATTTCTGCTGCATTATCTGCACTTTCATCATAGACCTGAACCGGAATCCAAGCTGGTTCCCAGTAAAATACGCCGATACCACCGTCTATTCCTGCAACTGTATTTACTACAGCACGAACAGAGTTAGCCTGTCCCTGGACAGAAATGTCATAGTTAAAGGCATCACCTGCCTTGCCCTCATGCTCTGTATTACCAGATCCGTCTCCATCCTTAAAGGTTGTAAGGTATGAAGTCTCAGCAACCATCACCTTCTTGCCATAGGTGCTTGCTATATTTGAAAGAACTGTCTTTAAATTATCCAAAGTGCCATGCCAGTATGGATAATAGGATGAAGCAAAAACATCGTAGTCAACGCCGTAGGAATCAAGCTTCTGAGCGTAGCCTGCATATCTTCCGCTGGTCTCTGGGTTTGTAAAGTGGACAGCCACCAGGATCTCTTTGTTATAATCCTGTGCTATTTTTCTTACAGCACTGCTTCCTGCTGAAAAGATCTTACTCATACCATCCCAGCTCTTTTCACCGCAGACGCCGTTATTGGTCTCATTGCCGATCTGCACCATGCCAACATTTACGCCTGCATCAAGAAGCTCTTTTAAGCTATCTTCTGTAAAGGTCTTAATTGCAGCAGCCTTCTCATCTGCACTCATCGCAGCCATAGATTTGGGGGCTGTCTGCTTGCCAGGATCTGCCCAGAAATCAGAGTAGTGGAAATCAATAAGGACTTTCATTCCAGCATCTGTGGCCCATTTGCCTATCTTTTTGGCAACTTCTATATCGCAGTTTCCACCGCCGTAAATATTGCCGTTTTCATCCTTAGGATCATTCCAGACACGTATCCTTACGTAGTTTGTTCCGCCCTGATACAGGAAATCAAAAAATCCCTGATCATCAAGCTCATTGCCATCATAATCGTAGAACTTAACACCGCTATTTTTCTCAGCAAGATATGAACTAAGATCTGCACCTGTAATGAAGTTGTCATCAACTCCTGCTACTTTTTCCACATAAATATCTGCATCCACTGCTGTATCCTCTGAAGGGGTCTCTGTTGGGTCTGGATCTTCGCCAGTTCCTGGCTCGTCGCCGCTTTCAGAGCTTCCTGTATTCTTGTACTTGGCAACTACGTTATTAAGATATCCCCAGCCGTCTTTAGAAACATCAAAGGAAACCGCAAGTGTCACATTGTCAAGGTCCTCTTCTGCTGTGAATTCCAGGCTTCCAGTAAGCCAGTTATTATAGCCAGTAAGGGAAACTTCATCACTCTTTACATCACCAACAGAAATGGTAAAAGAGCTCTTTTCTCCCATTGCTTCTGTGGAAAAGACATAAGTTCCCGCAGGAATATCTACCTGTTGTGAAAATGTAAGTACGCCATCACCTTCGCCAAACCAGTAATTAACGCCTGTGTCTGACCCATCTGATGGCAAGTCCATCCACTGATCTGATGAGTAAGAAAAGCTCTTGATGCTGGCACCTGTTGCATCCCAGTCATCAACGCTTACAGTCCATCCGCTATCGCTTCCCCAGATGTCAGCGGACATGTCAGAATTTAAGATTGTAACAGAAGGCTCTTTATCCGTTTCACTTTCTTCTGCCTCTGCTGTTATGGCCAGTGGCTGTCCAAAAGACAGTGCTAAAGCCAGCGCCACAGAAAGCGCTTTTCCCCATTTTTTCATTCTTTTTCCCTCCATAAAGACTATATCGGAAACCGCTAATTTACTAGGTAAATTGCTTGTTCCTCGTATTTATTCCGCCTATATCATACATTATACTTGCGCAATGCTGCGCAACTCCATATGTAATAATCACGAAGAAATGCAGCAAAAATGAAGTGTATGATCAGGCCGGTCTGTTAATTATGATAAAAATTTTATATTGCAAAAGCAGTGAAATCATAGAAATATAGGCCGATTTTGTATATAATAAATTAGATGAGCAATAATTTTTCTGACAACTCAAAAAAAGAATACGTAACCGCCTCTGGAAGGCGGTTTATTTCTGATGTTCAAAAGCAGTTCCACTATACATCCTTTGAAACTAAAAAGCTTTTAAAGGAGTACTCTCCGGAAAGCGAGACTCCATCCATATACAAGAAGGGTGATCTTGTTGTTCTACAGCCGCATGTTACTCTAAATCATGACAAATTATATATTTCTTTTAACATATGCTCTGGTATTAGCGGGCATAGTTATGTATTAAAAGATATAGCTGAACTTTTAAAAGCTATAGATGAAAGAGAAATCGTAAGTTATGGTAAACACCTTGAATTTACCCATGATCTGACAGCATTTTCAGAGGAAAGCCAGAAGATCATAAGCTTTTTAAAGAACTATTTCAGAGGTAAACAGCTTGGAGAGGCTTTTGCTTCCTACTCATCTCCATATTCCTATGGAAAAGGCCATGCAAAAGAAATTGAGCTCTCAGGTTATGAAATAGACGAATTTTTTGCCTCTGTCTCCAGTATATATTTCCTTAATTCCGATTTCAGAGCAAGATACAATGATGAACGTCCCGTGGACATAGTTCCCGTTTTTCCTAATATTGACCTTAGAATCGAGAAGGTTGAAACAGGTATTACCTTTGAATCTGGCTCTTTTACCATGTTTGAGGGATATTCTAATATCTATTTCGAGAGAAGGCGCAAGATCAACGTAATCCCCAGAAAGGACTGCGAGGAAGTTATTCCTTTCCTTAAGTTCTTATCTTCCAGAAGAACTGAAAATGAGCTGTTTATATCAGATAAGGATCTTTCACTATTTTCTACAGGCCTTTATCCTGTTTTAGAGCAGTTTTTTAATATAAGTAGCGATGGTTTTAACCCGGCCAGATATTCACCAGATATTCCGAAATTTAAGATATACCTTGATATGCCTGATTCCGTTACTATAACTTGTGATATACAGGTAATTTATCACGAAGGCTTTCCTGATGAAGAGGTGATTCACCTTTTTGATACCCAAAACAGAAATGGCAAAGACTCCATTAGTTCTGGATTCTCAGGCAACAGTTCTTCAGATGATGGCAGCGCTACGCTAATTAGGAGAAACTTTCATCAGGAAAGCGCTATTATCAAGGCTATCAGCAATCACTTTGACAGCCTTGACAGTCAAAAGGGGCTTCTTGTCCTAAAAGCTGAGGGCGACGATGAAGATAAACTTTTTTCTTTCATAGCAAATGATATTCCTGATATTTCTACCTTTGGAGAAGTTTATTTATCAGATGCCATAAGATCTGTAAACATAACAACTGCTCCAGGCGTAAATATGGGTGTTTCTGTAGTTGCAGACCTGTTGGAGCTTTCTATCGTTCCAACAGATATAAGCCCCAAGGAACTTACTGAAATTTTATCCAGATATCGCAGAAAAAAGCGCTACTACAGGCTTAAATCCGGGGATATCCTTGACCTTAAGACTAAAGAGATGGATCTTTTATTTAGCTTAAATGAAGGCCTGGGCCTTAGCTCCAAGGATATTTTAGAGGGGCACGTCTCTCTTCCAAGATACAGGGCGCTTTTCCTTAATGAGCTTGATTCTCTGGGGGAGGATGGAGGCTTTCATCTTAGCCGCTCCAGACAGTTCAAGGACCTGGTAAGTTCTTTTGCCACAACTGGTGATAACCTGTACCAGGTGCCCGATTCGCTAAATGGCGTTCTCAGGGATTACCAAAAGGATGGCTTTTTATGGCTTAGAACTCTTCGCCACAATGGGTTTGGCGGAATTCTGGCTGATGACATGGGTCTTGGCAAAACCCTGCAGATACTGTCACTTCTTGTAAGCATCAAGGAGGAAAATATAAAGAAAGGGCTCAAAAACCGCTGTAGTCTTGTGGTATGCCCTGCTTCCCTTGTTTACAACTGGCAGCATGAGATAAAGCGCTTTACACCGGAATTAAAGTGCGAACTGGCAGTTGGCATAAAGGCTGACAGAGTAAGGGTTACTTCTGAAATTGAGGAGGAAGGCACTGATGTGCTGATCACTTCCTATGACCTGTTAAGGCGTGATATTGAGCTTTATAAGTATATTTCTTTTGACTGTCAGATAATAGACGAGGCGCAGTTTATCAAGAATGCAACAACGCAGGTGGCCAAGGCTGTTAAATCAATAAAGTCCACCTTTAAGGTTGCTCTTACAGGAACTCCTATAGAGAACAGGCTTAGCGAGCTGTGGAGCATCTTTGATTACTGCATGCCGGGATATCTTTTTACCTACAAGCACTTCAAGGAATCAATTGAATCACCTGCTATTCTTGATGGTGATGACGATGCCAAGACCAGGCTTAAGCGCATGATAAATCCCTTTATCCTAAGGCGTCTTAAGAAGGATGTGTTAAAAGAGCTGCCGGATAAGCTGGAGGAAAATATCTATGCACCTATGCTAGATGAACAGGAAAAGCTCTACAGGGCGCACCTTCAGCAGATAAAGCTTATGGTAGACTCAAAGAGTGATGAGGACTTTAGAAAAGACCGCATCATGATCCTGGCTGAGCTCACAAGACTAAGGCAGCTGTGCTGCGATCCGGGGCTTATTTATGATAATTACAAGGGAGGAAGCGCCAAGGCTGATCTGTGTCTTGAGATGATAAAGAGTGCTGCTGAAGGTGGTCATAAGATTCTTCTCTTTTCACAGTTTACATCTATGCTTGACAGGCTTACAGATCTTTTGAAAAAAGAGGGAATAAAGCACTATCTCCTGACTGGCTCCACCAAAAAAGAGGACCGTATCAGGATGGTTGATGCTTTCCAGGAAGATGACACTCCTGTATTTTGCATTTCTCTTAAGGCCGGCGGAACAGGACTTAATCTTACTGCTGCTGACATTGTCATTCACTATGATCACTGGTGGAATGTGGCCGTGGAGAATCAGGCTACTGACAGGGCCCACAGGATTGGGCAAAAGAATGTGGTTACAGTATACAGGCTGATCATGCAGAATACTATCGAGGAGAGGATAATTCTTTTGCAGAATAAAAAGAAAGAGCTGGCAGATGAACTGCTCAACTCCGGATCTCTTAGTAGTCCTACGCTTACCAAGGAAGAGCTTTTGGAACTATTGGGGTGATTTTGTCAAATGAAATGGCAGCCGCAGGGGCTGCCATTGTTTTGTTTAAACTTCCTCAACGTAACTTACATATTCCAGCTCATTTATCTCATCAAGGAATTCTCTGTGTGATCTCTTTTTGTCAAAATCAATATCAAAGATGATTGCAGTATCGGAGGACTGGATTGTCTTTTCCTTACTCTTGGTCATGCTGCTGATCCTGTAGCCCTGCTCAGAAAGCCACTTGGTAAGTTTCTTGGCTCCGCCTCCCTTGTTGACTTCAACATAGACACTGATGTATTTGCTATGCGATTCAACAACCTTGCTGAGATTCACAAGAACGATGTTAGCCAGCATAACAAGGGCAAAGCAGATGATTCCAACAATGAGGTATCCGCCTCCTATGGCCATTCCCATGCAGGATGCAACCCAGAGGGATGCGGCTGTTGTAAGGCCCTTTATCTGCTGCCTTCCTGTAACCAGGATAGTTCCAGCGCCCAAGAATCCGATTCCGCTTACAACACCGGCTGGAATACGGCTTACATCAGCATTTAGGCCAGGCAGTTCTGCCAGATATATGTTTAGAGCTGTGGCTACAGCACTTCCAAGGCTCACAAGGGCAAAGGTCTTGATGCCTGCGCTATGTCTTTTGACAACTCTCTCCCATCCTATGAGACTTCCAAACAATGTGGCAAGGATAAGTCTGATAGCAACCGCAATATCAGATGTCCCTTCCAAAAATTCCAATACATTCTGCGCTCCCATCAGCACCTCCGTGTTTTCCTCATATTTGTTCGGGTCATGAATCAAACAAATATACTTGTATATGATATACGAATTGCTCCAAACTTCGTTTTCTCGCAATTCTACAAATATGAGGAAATCGCGAATTTACTTCGTAAATTGCTTTTTCCTCATATTTGTTCGGGTCATGAATTCATAATGATTATCATGTAAACATGAAATCATTATGAATTATGACACCTATATCATATACATTATAGCGCATAGAGGGTGTCTTTTTCAAAGTTTAGGAAGACTTCATCGCCTACGCGATAGATTTTTTTATTCTTGGGGTTATACTCCTGAATCTTGACCAGGGAATCTGCTACCTGTACGTGGTAGTCCTGATACGCCCCCATAAAGCAGGAATACTTAACGGTGCCCTTTACAGCTCCGGTATCAGAAAGGCTAGCGCCCTCGGGTCTTAGTACAACGCTGCAGTTTGCTCCGTTTTCCATATTTCCAGTTGAGCACTCAACTTCTGCGCCATCAATGATAACGCAGTCTTTTCCCTTAACTGATGCCTCCAGGAAATTCGCCTCGCCGATAAAGTCCGCCACAAATTTGTTTTTAGGATAGTAGTAGGCATCCTGAGGTGTGGAGATCTGCTCCACTATTCCTTTGTTCATGATGATTACCTTATCAGAAATTGCCATAGCTTCGCTCTGATCATGGGTTACGTAGATAGCTGTAATCCCGGCTTCCTGCTGGATTCTTCTGATTTCCGTACGCATTGAAACACGGAGCTTTGCATCAAGGTTTGATAAGGGTTCATCAAAAAGAAGTACGCCAGGCTCGATAACAAGAGCTCTTGCTAGGGCAACTCTCTGCTGCTGGCCACCAGATAGCTGATTTGTCATACGGTTTTCCATACCCTCAAGGCCAACAAGCTTTAGGATATCTGTCACTTTTTCTTTTATCACCGCCTTATCAAGCTTGCGAAGCTTAAGGCCATAGGCAACATTATCAAAAATGTTGTAGTGAGGAAGAAGGGCATAGCTCTGGAAAACCATGGCTGTATCGCGCTTATTAGGCGTCAGGGAATTTATAGCCTCATTTCCAAGGTAAATTTCACCCTCATCCGGGCTCTCAAAACCTGCGATCATACGAAGTGTCGTGGTCTTTCCGCAGCCAGATGGCCCAAGAAGCGTCACAAAACTCCCCGGTTCTATCTCGATATTAGCATCTTTAACTGCATAAAAGTCTTTTCCCGTCTTAGGATCTTTGTATATTTTTGAAATATGTTCAAGGCGAACACCTTTTTTCTCTTTTGACATAATATTCATCTCCATCTGTGTGTTTTATAAGAATCGTATACCTCAAAATGGACCGCTGACCCCGTCCCCCAGGTCCATTTCCGGCTTTAGTTCACCATACGGCTAGTTCCAAATCGCTTTATCACCAAATCCATTATCAGCACGGATCCGTAGGTGATAAGGATCAGGATTGAAGCGAAGGCGCAGGCGATACCGTAGGAGCCTTTTTCGGCAAACTCATTGATCTGGACGGTAATAAGCAGATACGAAGGTGTAACCAAAAGTATGATGGCACTGATGGCTGTTATGCTTCGTACAAAGCTTGTTACAAAGCCGGACAGGAAACTGTCCTTTATAAGAGGTAGTGTAACTGTCATAAACACTTTGAAGCTGTCGGCGCCCATGTCATAGGCTGATTCCTCGATGCTCTTATCAATCTGGCGAAGGGCTGAAATACCGCTTCTTGTGCCAGTAGGAAGGCTTCGCACGATAAATACGATAACCAGGATTGCTCCCGTTCCATATAGGCCCTGTAAAAATCCAGTATGGAAAATGCCTCCTGAAAAGCCTCTGATGTATCCGATACCAAGAACAGTTCCAGGAACTGCCATAGCCAGCATGGATACAGCTTCTATAAAGCCTTTGGCTTTGAATTTTCTTTTGACAACAAGATAAGATATGATCATGGACAAAAGAGCTGTTATGGGCGCAGATATAAGTGACAGAACGAAGCTGTCCTTAAAGGCCTTAAAGCCCTTGTACTTGCTAAACACGAGGCCAAACCACTTAAAGGTCAGATGGAAATCGTATCCCCAGGTTCTAAACATTGCTCCAAAGGGAACGCAGATGTACATAACGATTACAAATATTGCAAGGCCTGAGCAGAGGATTGTAAGCGGCATTGTAACGCTTTTATCTGTTATCAGCATACGCTCTCTGGATGCCTTTCCTGTGAGGGTGGCTGTGCTCTTGGCTTCCAGATAATATTTCTGCACAACGAACATTAGAAGTGTTATTGCTAAAAGAACTACCGCCATAGCCGCTGCACCTTCTTTGTCGTAAGCTCCTGTTATCTGCAGGTATATTGTAGTTGCCAGGGTATCGTAGGATCCGCCGATTATCATTGGGTTTGCGAAATCTGCGATTGACTCAATGAAAGTAACAAGGAAGGCATTTCCAAGTCCAGGAAGTATCAGGGGAAGTGTTACTGTCATAAATACCTTGGATCTTGATGCTCCCATATCTCTAGCTGCTTCTTCCAGCGAAGGGTCGATGTTTTTGAGAAGGCCTTTGAGCATCATGTAACAAACAGGGAAAAAAGTCAGTGTCTGAACAATGGCAATTCCCCAGAAGCCGTAAACGCTGTTGTCGTAAATATGCAAAAGAAATCTAGTGATGATCCCTGCTTTTCCAAAAAGCATGATCATAGAAAGTGAGAGTACAAATGGAGGTGAAACCACAGGCAACATTGATACTACCTTAAAGAGTCCCTCCATAAATCTTGTGCGAAGCTTTACATAAACTTCGACGTAGGCAAACAAAAGCCCAATAAGAGCTGAGGCAATGCCTACCAAAAAACCTACTTTTAAGGTATTTGTTATGGCTCTTCTAAAGTTAGGGAGGTCCATAACTCTTTTAAATGTTCCCAGGGTAAAGCCTTCATCCGACACAAAGCTATCCACCAATAGTATCGCTAGCGGATACAGGATAAATACCGTCAAAAAAACTATCAAAAGCAAAATGGTTGTCACCATGATAGGATCCCCAAGAAGCTTTTTTCTATCAAGGCTGGCGCTCTGACTTTTTGCCATCTTAGTCCTCCTCCGTCAGTTGCTAATATCTTTCTTGCACGCAAACGAGGTAATTGCCCGCAGGAATTTAAAATTATGGGCGGAGGGAAAACCCTTCCGCCCAGCGTATCTTTAATACTTTCTACTCCGCATTATAAATAATCACTCAGTCTTGAAACGATCATCTGCTGCGCTTCCAAGTGCTGTCATAACTTCTTCTACATATTTTGTAGTATTTTCTTTTGCATCTGCAAAGTCGTATTTCATAACGTTCTCAGGATCAAGTCCAAACTCAGCTGCTACTTCTGGCTGCTTGGCATTATCAAGAACCAGGAACTGATAGGAACCGTTCTGTGCTGCAAGTTCAACACATTCAGGACTAAGTGCATACTCAATCCAAAGCTTGGCAGCATTTGGATGTGCGCAGCCCTTAAAGATTGCTGTAGCGCCAATTTCGAAGGATGTTCCTGATGAAGGAATGATAAGTCCGATGTTGCCATATCCGTTATCAACGATCTGTGTGATGCCATCATGAAGGAAACCGATACCCACAACGCACTCACCTGTTCCAACATTCTTGGATGGGCCTGAACCTGACTTGGTGTAAACTTCGATGTTCTTATCAAGATCTACAAGGTACTGGATGCCTTCGTCATGTCCATACTTCTGGATCATTGTGTTAACTACAAGTTTGGCTGTTCCAGCTGTGTTATAGTTTGAAAGCCATACAAGGCCTTTGTACTTTTCATCAAGAAGATCTGTCCAGTCTGCAGGCTCTTCAATTCCCATACGAGCAAGTTCATCCTTGTTTACCATAAATCCAAGGATTCCCTTGTAGATGCCATACCAGTAACCATCAGCATCGCGATACATATCGCTAAGAAGGTGGCTAGCATTCTGAGCTTCATAGGCCTCTAATAATCCCTCTCCTGCTGCAACGTTGTAAGGATCAGTTGTGCCGCCGAACCAAACATCACCTGAAGGATTGCCATTTTCTTCTTCAATCTTACTCTGAACTTCACCAGTTGAAAGTCTCTGAAACTGAACCTTGATGCCATAGGTCTTTTCAAAGTTCTCACATGCAGCTGCAAGATATTCTTCTTCGCAGGAGCCATAAACAACAAGCTCACCATCTGCTTTTGCTGCTTCGATGAGTGCATCCATTCCATCAGCTTCTGCTGCAGGCGCCTCAGTTTCTGCAGGGGCTGTCTCCTGGGTCTGTGTCTGCGCAGGCTCTGCCTGTGGTTCTGTGGTTGTGTCTGCAGGTGCTGTAGTCTGTCCGCAGCCTACCATGCAGATTGTCATGAGACAAGATAGTACCAATGCTAGTTTCTTTTTCATATTCCTTCTCCTTTCAAAATGAAGACATGACACAGGTTATTCTGCATCATGATCATTTGATCAAATAAAAAATGTTACAAAAGTAAACTGCTGATCATTCCTATTTGTCCACTTCATAGGGACATAGCCTTCTTGGTAAAGGCCTTAAGTATAACATCAAGAATATCCTTCTGGTCTGCGTTTTTAGGAATGTTTGTAACAACATCCGTCATCTGGTCTACGACTTTCTTGGCTGTCTTATCCTCCATGATCTTCTCAATCCAGTCAGGCTCTTCCATAGTTTTTTTACCAGAATAGACCTGCTCGAATATATAGGTGGCACCTTCTGCTACGGCAAAGACAACGCAACCGGCCACGAATCCATTTATAATAGCTGCACCTATGTTAAGCCCCGGAATCATCTTAAGGCCTGAAGTAATCATTTTGCCAACTTCACCCTTGGTCCCCAGCTCTATTATTTTTTTCATGAATTCTTTGGACTGCTTATTTTTCTTGATTCCCCAGATTTTAGATATGGATTCTACTGCAACTGTCTCTGTGGGTTTTAGGAGCATGGCATCTGCAAAGGGCGGAGCCCCTACTCCAAGTGTTACACCAGCCAGCGTTGCCGCTGCAGCAACCGCGTGGGACATAGCACGTCTTCTTGAAAGATTGTACTTGGCAACATCCTTTTCTGCGGCCTGATAGCCCTCAGGAAGAAGGCTGTTTGTAAGCTCTATAAGCTCAACTATGCCCTTAGGAGGGGTTATTTTTCCATCCTCCGAAGTACTAGGCTTAGCCACAACTGTCATGATCTCGGAAAGCCTTGTCGCATACTTTTTCTTGGACAAAAAAGCTTTCTCAATAATTTCCTGAGCCGGCTTGGTGTCGCTTTCTTTGTAGGACTGGGTGATAACAACGACGATTGGCGCATTATGCCACACGCTAATAGCCTTCATAAGTGAATCTATGGTCTTAGGAAAGAGCTGG